>Ga0233425_10000076_pt1 | contig 241208 bp, 203 predicted proteins | sample Watercolumn_Towu_2_FD_181712 | JGI IMG/M metagenome (GOLD analysis project Ga0233425, IMG submission 181712) | Freshwater microbial communities from Lake Towuti, South Sulawesi, Indonesia - Watercolumn_Towuti2014_140_MG | ecosystem: Environmental > Aquatic > Freshwater > Lake | place...
CGCCCGCAGCACGTTGGCCTCGCCCAGCCGGGCGCCCACGGCCCGGAACAGCCCCAACGCCTGGTCGTAGCGCGCCAACGCCTCGTCCCGCCGATCCAGAAACGCCAGCACGGCCCCCTGCGCCTGCAGCACGTTGGCCTCGCCCAGCCGGTCGCCCACGGCCCGGAACAGCCCCAACGCCTGGTCGTAGCGCGCCAACGCCTCGTCCCGCCGATCCAGAAACGCCAGCACGGCCCCCTGCGCCTGCAGCACGTTCGCTAGATCCCACTTTTCGCCGCTCAGTTCGGCCGCGGCGACCGCCGCGGTCAGCCAGGCCAGCCGCCGCGGATCGTGGTTGTTGTACAACACATTGCGCCAGTGCCGCGCATAGGCCACCAGCAGCCCCCGCTCTGGATCCTCCGGGCGCGCCGCCAAACGCTCCCAGGCGGCCGTCACGTTCGACCACTCCAGCGGCGCGCTGTAAGTCATCAAACCCTGATCCAGAAGCTCGTCGTATGCGGCAACCAGGGGCAGAAACGCCTGGGCATGGCGCTGCTCGTAACGGCGGCGCAACGCTGGCTCCGGCGGCCGGCGGCGCTCCAGATAGGCGCGCACGGGCGGATCCAGGTCGTAGCGGCCCCCGTCGCGGCGCAGCAGGCTGGCGTCCAGCGCGGGCTGCAGGCGGTCGTCAACTTCGATGGCCGCGTCGCTGTCATCGGCCGCTTCTTGCCCCAACAGCACCGTGCGCAGATGGCTCGCCGCGGCCCCGCCCACGAAGGGGAGCGCCGCGTACAGCGCTTCCAGGCTGGCCGGCGCGCCGGCCGCCAGGTCGTCCACCATGTCGCCGATGAAGTTATCCAATGCCTGCGCCACCTCCTGGCCCTGCAACCGCGCCAGCCGGGCCTGCGTGCCGGCCCAACCGTGGCGGGCCAGCATCGCGACGGCCAGTTGCAGCATGGCGGGATGGCGGTAGGCCAGGCCGGCCAGTTCATCCAGCCCGGCGGCCAGGGGGATGTCGAGCCATGCCAGCCACGCCTGTCGCGCCACGGCGGTCAATTCGGCCCGTTCGGCGCCAGACAACGGGCGCGCCGGCAGCGCGGCGGCCAGTTCTAGCCCCTGGCGGCGCGCTGCCTCCCAGGCCAGGCGCAGCGCGCTGGCGCGATCCAGGTGCTCCAGGCGCAAGCGGTCGCGCGGCTCGACCAGCGCCGTCAGCGGGTCGCGCTCGGCCGGCCGCAGCGTCATCAGCACGCGGGAGCGGTGGCGGGGATCCACGGCGCGCAGCGCGGCGGCCAGCTCGGCCGTGCGTTGGGCCGAGAGGCTTTCCAGGTTGTCCAACACCAGGAGGATCGGCCGGCTGTTCAGTCGCGCCGCAATCGCGCCGGGGAGGTTCCCGGCCTCCTGGGGCGCAGTGGTCGTGTCCAACGCGGCGTTGAGCGCATCCAACACCTGGGCCGGGCCGAAATCGGGCGCGGCCTTGGCGCTGGCGAAGGCCAGTGCATCGAACGCATGGGCCTGGCGCAGCGCCGCGTTCAGCGCCAGCGCCGTCTTGCCGATGCCGCCCACCCCGGAGATGGCGTAGGCCCGGCGGCCCGGCTCGGTGAACCAGCGCGCCAACGCCAGCAGCTCGCGCCAGCGGCCCACGAAGCCCGACACCACGCTGAGCGGCAGCGGCTCGTTGTGGGGCGTTTGATCCAGCACGAAGAGCGGCCGCGGGGCCGCCGCCGCGGGCACGGGCAGCCGCAGCGCCGCATCCCCCACCAACTGCACGTTGGCCGCGCGGCCGGCCGGGTCCCCCAGGTCGGGCAGATCGCCCGCAGTCAACTGCTCGACCAGCGTCCGCCGGAACTCGGCCACCGCCTCGCCGACCGGCCGGCCGGCGGCCAGCCAATGATAGACGCGCTCCGCCAACAGCTTGGCTTCCAGGTCGTAGATCGGCTTGCACGTCGCGATCACCGCGGCCACGCCTGCTCCATCCACCAGCGCGCGGGCCACGTCGAGCGTCTCGCAGGCGTTAAGGATCACCAGCGCTGGGCCAGCCGCGCCGTTCCCGCGCAGCGCCGCGACCAGCTCCGCGGTGGGCAGCAGCCGCTCGCGGCCCAGGCGATCCTCCAGCCACACGCCATCGGGGCAGCCGTGGCACGAGAAGTGTACCACCTGGTAGCCGGGGTCGCGCGGGGCCAACGCGTCGCGCAAGCCCTGTGCGGTCGGCTGAGCCAGGCGCACCACGGCCCACGGCGCGGCGGCGCGCGTCACGGGGTCGGCGCTGGCGATGGCCCCGCGCAGCCGCTCCCATTCGCCCCACACGTCCAGCGGCGGGCCGGCCGAAGGGCCGTCGCCCGCCGCATTCGCCGCCGGCGCCGCGATCACGGCCAACATGCGCAGATAGCCGCGCGCCTGCTCCGAAGCGGCAAACGCGCCCGCGCTGATGTGGATCACATTGCTGCTGCCCGTGACGATCAGGCTGCTCAAGATCGAGCCGGCCGCCAGGCTGCTCGATCCCCCTGCGGTGATGCTGTCTGGCATCGGTTGCCTCCCCCTCCACCCAGCTCCCAGCCGGTCTGCGACCGGCGTCGTTAGCCCCCACACCAGCCGCGCCAACTCCCCCACCAACCGCGCGATCTGCTCCCCCGTGTGCGTCGCAAAGATCGCAATGCGCAGCGCGCCGCCGCGAGCCGGCGGTTGAAACCCGCCGGCTGGTACGCCAAACCTGCTGAAGCCAGGTTACATGGGATCACGGAGCAGTGCAGGTGAGTCGTCAGCGCCGCGTCACGCGGGTGATTGGCAGACGATAGATTGCATCACCGCGTAAAGTTGTCGGCAAAAACCGAGAGATTATTGTCGCCCCGGTTCACGACATACACCCGGCCCGTCGTCGGATCCACGGCCACCCCGAACGGATCGCGGCCCACCGGCACGGTCCCGATGATATTGTAAGTGTCCCCGCTGATGACGTTGACCACCCCTGCCGAGCTGTTCGTGACGAAGACGTGGCCGGTCGTCGGGTTCACGGCGACGCCGCCCCCGCCATCCTCGTCGCTGCCAGCAATCGCGGTGGGCGCAATGCCGCCGATCCCGCCGGCCGTGGCCTTGTACGTCACCAGCCGATTGATGTTGCCATAGATTGAGCACGCCACATACAACTGTTCGCGGCTGGCGTCGTAAGCCATCGCATACGGCGCCGCGCCTTCATCCTGACACGCCCGGAAGGTGTGATCTTCGATCCGATGGAAGCCCGCAGCGCCATCGAAAGTGATGATCGTGCCATCTTCGCGATTGCCGACGTAGACCCGGTTCAGCCGCACGTTGACGGCCAGGCCCCACGGCCCCCGGTCGGCGCCGGTGATGCCGGCCTGATCGGTCGCGCCGTTGATGATGGCAAGGCCGTTGAGATCGTAGGCGGGCACGAAGAGGTAGTTCGTGGCGCGGTTGAGCCGCACGAAGGTCGGCTTGTCGCCGACGCGGAGATCCCCGCGATGCGTGAGGGTCGTCGCATCGTAGACGCTGACGAAGCCGCTGCCGTTGCTGGCGACGTACACCTTCCCGCTGTCCCCGTTGACGGCGACGCCCCAGGGTTGGCTGAGGGTCGGCGCCACGCCCAACACGTCCAGCGTCAGACCGTCCAACATGAACAACTTGTCGTTGTCCCGCGATGTGACATAGACGCGCTGGGTCGTCGGGTCTACCGCCACATCGTATGGCCGGCGCAGGTCAAGGGCGATCGGCGCCGGCGGCTTGAGGAGCAGCGGCAGGTAGATGAAAACACGCCGGGTCGGCGTTATGGTGGCGGTAGGGGTCGCGGTCTGATATGTCTGGTTGTGCGACGACGGATCTGGCGCCGCCCAGGCGGGAGAGCGGGCGCCGGCGAACAGCAGCGCGACGAAAATCACAACGCCAATGAGCGCGATGCGCCAGTCATGTGGGCGCGTCGCTGCTGAATAGCGGGGCAAGGGGTGGGAATCAGGCGCGTGAAAGTGAGACATCGGTCTGGCCTCCAGTCGGGGCTGCCGGCGCGATGGGCGGTATGATGATGCATCCCGGATCAGAGGGGGAGCGCATCTGCCGGGTAAATCTGGCGCGCGCCATAGCGATCAGCGCGCGCGGCGAAATATTCCAGAGATTATGCGGGGACAGGATAGCACGACGCGGCGAATTCGTCAAAAATCGGCCGGCGGCCGATCTCACCATCCGCTGGCGCGCGATCCTCACCGAATTTACGCCAGTGGGTCGCTCTTTGCGTCAGTTCTGCGCCGTCCCCTTGATCCCAGTTGTACAGTGTGGCTGGGTCGAAATCGGCGCCGTTGGGCCACACCAATGTGTGCACCTCTGGATCCAGTCGGACCTGATTGAAGAAGTCCAGATTGCGCAGCGGCGCGTAATAGTGACCAGACAGCATCGGCGCAAAATTGATCGTGCGTTTAGCGCCATCATCAAAGATGATCCGCAAGGTGTATGGCCCTACGATCGCAAAATCTACCACATCAATCATCAAGTGTGTCATATTCATTCACTCCTCTCGCGTCAAGGGCGGTATCCGCTTAACCGGTTCACCCGCGTCCAGAAGGCGCCAATCTTCCAGCAATTCACTCTGGTAGAGTTCGATCCATGCTTCCACCAGCCGCTGTTGGCGACGCGGCAGCGACCCGGCCAACAACTCACCACTATCAATACGGTAGGAGGCCTTCTCGTCCTGATAATAGGCATGGAGATGCGGCACATGATGTTGTATGCCGGTCTCGGGAAACATGCGAATGATGATCCCCAAGAAACGAGATATTTCGGGCATTTCGGCTCTCGTGTGTTCAATTACGAACTGGCCACCTACAGTTGTCGGCGGAATTCGGCTACTCCCATGACGCACGCTCACCTTCCAGCCAGGCCTCGGGATCGGGCCACAGATCGGCGTGCAGCCCGCGCAGCGCGATGGTCAGGCTGGCCGGCCGGGGTCGCACGATAATTGTATCGCCATCCATCACGAATAGCAACGAATCTTGCGGCCGGACGCCAAGCGCCTCACGCACCGGCTTGGGGATCACGACCTGGTACTTCCCGCTGATCTGGGACGCCACGACATCCATCGTCCACCTCCTGCGTCTCGGTAGGCAGATCATATCATCGTGAGATGGGTGTGTCAACTGTAAAACGCAGAAACGCAGAAGCCAATCCTGGCCCGAATAAGCCGGAACCGCTAAGACGCCAAGCGCGCCAAGACAAAGAAAGCCGGTATCTTCTCGATAATCTGGGGGAACGTGCCAGGCACTTGCGGAAGTGCCTGGCACGTGGCGCAGATTCCCCGACAAATTGAGAAGATACAAGAAATCCGGGCCTTTGCGATCTTTGCGTCTTCGCGGTGAACTTCTTGCTTTCTGTACAAGAAATCAGGTCGTAAGATACTACAACAGCGCCGCCAACTCCCCGACCAACCGCTCGATCTGCTCCCCCGTGTGCGTCGCAAAGATCGCGATGCGCAGCGCGCCGCCGGGGGGGACGCTGCTGTAGCTCGTCACGTGCGCCACGCAGATGTCGCGGGCGAAGAGCGCATCGCGCAGCCGGCCCAAATCCACGCCGGGCCGGGAGGCCAGGCAGAGGATCGGGACGGGCGAATCGGGCAGCTCCCAGCCCAGGCCGCGCAGACCGGCGCGGGCGGCCGCGACGTTGGCGCGCAGCCGGGCGCGCAGCTCCGTATCCCCGGCCATGAAGCGGAGCGCCCAGGCCGCCGCGCCCGCGGCCGGCAGCGCCGACGGGCTGGTGGCGACCAACGCCTTCGCCCCGCGGCCGAGCCGCGCGATCAGCGCGGCGTCCCCGGCGATCACACCGCCGTGGCTGCCGAGGGCTTTGCTGAGGGTGTGGGCGGCGTATTGGCGGACGGGTAGAGTGGGAGAGTGGGAGATTGGGAGTTGGGAGTTGAGGGCGGCCCAGTGCTCCAGCGTGCCGCGACCGTGGGCGCCGAGCACGCCGGTCGCGTGCGCGTCATCGAGGCAGAGGATCGCGCCGCCATAGCTCGCCAGCACGGCGCGATAGGCCGGCGCGGGCGCGATCTCGCCGGAGATCGGGAAGACGCCGTCGGAGAAGACGAGCGGTCGCTCACCCGGCTTCAGGTGGTCGCGCAGTTGCACGGCCAGATCGCCGGCATCCAGGTGATGAAACGGGTGCAGCGGCAGGCCCACGGTGCGCGCGCCGTCCCACACGCTGTAGTGGCTGGCATCATCCACGAAGATCCGCTCGTAGTCGCCAGCCAGACCTTGCGCCAGCACCGCGTTGCCCAGGTAGGCCGTGACGTAGTAGGTCGCGGCGTCGGCCCCCCAATAGGCCGCGGCGGCCGCCTCGACCTCCCGGTAGAGCGGATGCTCGCCATAGCCCCCGCGCGAGGTCGCCGTCCCCAGGCCGTATTGTCGCAGCGCGGCCGCCGCGGCGTCGAGCAGGCCGGGATGGTTCTGCAAGCCCAGATAGCTGCACCCGGCAAAGTAGTCGCGCCACCGCCCGTTGATCAGCGTCCGGCTGCCGACCGGGCTTTGCATGGAATAGATCATTCGATACTTCCTTACGGGGACAAATCGGAACCGCCAAGACGCCAGGCACGCCAAGACGATGGAGCCCGTATCCTTTCAATCATCTTGGGAGCGGCGGTCGCAGACCGCCTATGAGCCTGCTCTCAGGGGGTCTATGACCCCCAACGCCCCACTTGAAGATACGATCTCCCGGCCTTTGCGCTCTTTGCGCCTTCGCGGTTAGACCAGCGCCGGCCGAGCAAGCATTCAGGTCGCAAGACGCTACCCGACAAACGTCCGCGCGGCGATGAAGCTCTCGGCCAGGTGGGGCACGGCCTGCACATCGTCCTCGTACACGCCGTTGCGCGCGCGGGAGGAGTGCAGGATGCGCCAGCCGCCCAGGCTCACCGCCACGTGCGTGATCTTGGGCCGCGCGGCCGCTTCGCCGAAGAAGAGCAGGTCGGCCGGCGCGTAGGGCGGCGCGACCGGCCGACCGGCGAAGTATTGCATGTCGGCGTCGCGCGGCAGGGTCAGCCCGACCAGGCGATGCAGCAGTTGGGCGAAGCCGGAGCAGTCAATGCCGAGCGCAGTGCAGCCGCCCCACAGGTAGGGCGCGCCGATGAAGCGCGCCGCGTCGGCGACGATTTGGCCGCGGCGGCCGATCTCATCGGCCGGCCAGGCGGCGAAGGCGCGCAGATCATGGTCGGGGGCCCAGCCGGTCATGCCGCCCGCCAGGGTCACGTTCGACCAGCCGGCCTCCGCCTCCCCCGTCGCGACCGCCGTCCCGGCCGGGAGGCGCGTGATCAGCGCCGCGTCGGCCGCCGGCCGCGCGCGAAGCAAGCTGGCCGGCTCACAGACGATGTGTGTGGCCGCGGGCACAGGATCGGCCGCCAAAAAAGGCCGATAGGCCCAGCCCAGGTAGCCGTCCGCCTGGCGCACGAAGCACCACCGCTCCTGCTCCCGGAGGATCTCCATCCACTGGCCGTTGAGCAGTTGGCTGAGCTGTTCGGCCAGGAAGGAAGGCTCGGCGTAGAGGCCGGTCAGGTTCGTGGCGACAACCTGATGAATCGGCTCTGGCCGGCGCAAGATTTCGACGCCCGCGGCGTCGAACGCCAGGCCGGGGAAACGTTCGGCCAGCCCCCGGAGCACGCCGGCCAGGGTCGGCTCGTCGAGCACCGCGCCCGTCAGTGCGCAGCGGCCCCAATCGAGCGCCGCCGCATCCAGCCGGCACAGTTGCACGCGGCGGTCGCCATATTCGCGCCCGATCTCGGCCAGGGCGCCGCGAATGTGTTCCAACATTGAAGAGTTTTCTCCCAAGATTCGGAAATGTCATTGCGAGGAGCGTCTTTTGCGACGAAGCAATCTCGTCCAATGCGAGAGATTGCTTCGGCCCAAACAACGGGCCTCGCAATGACAGCCTTCCTGTACGTTCTGCGCGTCGAGTATCCGGCGGATTGCTTCGGCCCAAACAACGGGCCTCGCAATGACAGGCCGCATAGCATTTCACGGGCAGATTATCCCAACACTTCCGCATACACCCGCGCCATGTTTCGCCAGCAGACCTTCTCCACCTGGCGAGCGGTCAGTCCGGCCGAGGCGAGCAGGTCGGCGATGGCGGGATAGCTCTCCGCGCCGGTGATGCCGATCGGCATGGTCAGGATGCCATCCAGGTCGCCGCCCAGGCCGATGCACTCCTCGCCGCCGACCTCGATGGCGTAGAGCACATGCCGCGCGATCCAGGTCGCGGGCGGGAGCGGGAGTGTGCGCAGCTTTTGGCTGGTGGCTTCGCGAATCCGCTTCTTCTCGGCCAGATCGGCAACCTGCGCCGCGGCGGCATAGGCGGGCCTGGCGATCGCATCCCACTGCGCCATGTATTCAGGGGCCAGGAAATCGGCCGACAGGTTGATGCCCAGCACGCCGCCCCGGTCGGCCAGCGCCCGGATTTGCTCATCGGTCAGGTTGCGCGGGCTGGGGCAGAGCGCCCGGCAGTTGGAATGGCTGGCGACGAAAGGGCGCCGGGCGATCTGGCAGATCTGCGCGAACGCGGCGTCGGATGCGTGGGAAACATCCACCATCACCCGCAGATCGTCCGCCAGCTCGATCAGCTTGATCCCCTCCGCGGTCAGCGGATCACCCGACCCCATGCTGCTGCCCGAAAACTCGTTGTCGCTCCATGCCGGGATGAGGCTGCGCACACCCAGGCGATGAAAATGCGCCAGATTGTCGGCCTTCCCTTGCAGCGGGTCGGCGCCCTCCAGACCGAGCAGCGCGTACAAGGCCCCCGCGCCAGCGCACGCCGCGCGAAGGTCGGCCGCAGTCGTCGCCAGGCGCATCCGGTCGGGGGCGGCATCCACCCACCCGGTGATCTTGCCGATGATCTCCTCAGCGAAGACGCGCAGATCGCGGTCGGGATACGCGCTGCGCGGCGCATAGACCGCAAACAGTTGGACGCAATAGCCGGCCGCCAACAGCCGCGGGAGATCGGTGTGCGCCCGGCCGCGGCCCGCGACGAAGTCGAACTCGCCATCGAACGCCCGCATGACCGTGTCACAGTGGGCATCGAAGAATTGCAGATTGCAGATTGCAGATTGCAGATCTATGTCTGACATGAACCCTCTTGCTGATTTGCCGATTTGCTATTTGCTATTTGCCGATTTGCTAATTACCCCGATCCCCGGCCCATCCGGCACGTGCACGCGGGCAGCGTCATCATAGCGCAGGCCGATGAACGGGTCGTTCGAGATCAACAGGGGCGCGTCGAGGTCGAGCCAATCGGCCAGGCCGGCCAGGTGCGCCATGGCGGTCACGCCGAGCGAGGTCTCGATCATGCAGCCGAGCAGGATGCGCAGCCCAAGCTCCCGTGCGCGACGGAGGATGCGCAGGCCAGGCCCCAAACCCCCTACCTTCTGGAGCTTCAGATTGATGCCGCGCACCCCCGCCGCGGCCAGCGCCTCGACATCGGCCAGCGATTGCAACGATTCATCGGCGACGACCGGGAGGGCGGTGTGGGCCTGGACGTAGCCCATCCCGGCGATATCGTGGCGGCCGACCGGCTGCTCGACCATCTCCAGCCCAAACGGCTCGATCTCCCGCAGCCGCGCCACGGCCTCGTCGGCCGACCACCCCGCGTTGGCGTCCACGCGCAGAATGGCGTCGGGCCGGGCCGCGGCCACGGCCGCCAGCCGGGTCGCGTCGTCGTCCGAGCCGAGCTTGATCTTGAGGACCGGATAGCGCGCCGCTTCCGCGGCCAGTCGCGCCATTTCGGCCGGCTCGGCGATGGCGATGGTGAACGAGGTGGGCAGCGGCCGCGGCGCGGGCACGCCCAGCAGCGCGTGGAGGGGCGCGCCCGCGCGCCGGGCCAGCCGGTCGTGCAGCGCCATGTCGAGCGCGCAGCGCGCCGGGGCCGGGCCATCCGCCCCGATCCACGCCGCGATCTCGTCGAACGTGTCAGGGAAGGGCTGCGACCGCCGCGCGGCCGCCGCCCACACGGCGATCATCGCGGCGTCCTCGATGCCGTAGTAGGGCGGGATCGCGGCCTCGCCCCATCCCGCGTCCCCTGCCAGGCGCACCCAGAAGGCGCGTCGCGTTTCGCTGACGCCGTAGGATAGGCGGAAAGGGTTGCGCAGATGCAGGGTGTGGATTTGCCAGGTCAGGTGTGAAGTGAGCGCAGACATGAAACCGAGGATACCACAAGGCCGCGCTCCTGACAAAGTTCCCCCTGGGCATTGGGAAAGATCGGGCAATCGGGTGTACAATAGGGCCGATCCTTGACACAGAAAGGAAGGAGCCTATCATGGGAACCGATTTCTACGGACTGCCGACGCGCACGCTCGATAATGGCCTGCTGCACCTGGATTATCTGGCGGAGGCCGGGCCGCGCATCGTGCGCCTCTTTGCCGCCGGCTCGCAAGCGAATTTGCTGGCCGAACTGCCCAACCTGAAGATGGACACGCCGCAAGGCCCCTACTTCATCCGCGGCGGCCATCGCCTGTGGCACTCGCCGGAAGCGTTCCCCCGTTCGTATCTCCCGGACAACGTGGGCGTGGTTATCACGGAGCTGACCGATGGCGCACGGCTGACGCAGCCGATGGAAGGCGCCACGGGCATCCGCAAATCCATGGAGATCCGCCTGGCGCCGAAACAGCCCATCGTCACGCTGACCCACGAGCTGAAGAACGAGGGGATCTGGCCGGTCGAGCTGGCGCCATGGGCGATCACGCAGATCCGGCTGGGCGGGGTGGCGATCTTGCCCCAGCAGATGGGCGCGTTGGACGCCGCCGGGCTGCTGCCCAACCGGCAACTCGTGCTCTGGCCCTATACCCGTTGGGGCGATCCCCGGCTCCAACTCGGCGACGACCTGATCCTGATCCGGGCGCAGGCGCTCCTGCCGCCCTGCAAGGTCGGTTACTTGAACCGCCACGGCTGGTCGGCCTATCTGGATGGAAGCACCCTCTTCGTCAAGCGTTTCGCGCCCAACATCGGGCTGCCGCATCCTGACTACGGCTGCAACGCCGAAGTGTATGTGTGCGACCAGTTCATCGAGGTCGAGAGCATCGGCCCGCTCGGCGTGCTCCAGCCGGGGGAATCGGCGCGGCACATCGAGACCTGGGAGATGTATACCGGCCTCCGGGAGACGGACACGCCGCAAGGGTTGCGGGCTGCGCTCCGCAGCCTGAACCTGATCGAGTAGGCGCCGATGGTCCAAACCGACCTATCGCTGAACCGCCTGGACGGCTATCTGACCGGCGCCGAGCGGGCGACCCTGGCCGCCCTGGATAGCCCGCGCGCGATCCAGGCCTACCTGGACGCCACGCCCTACAGCCCGGAGGAACGCGACCGCTGCCCGCTTAACGTGATGCGAGATCGGCTGGCGCATTGCCTGGATGGGGGGCTGTTTGCGGCGATGGCGCTGCGTCGCCTGGGCCACGCGCCGCGGATCGTGGACTTGCTGCCGGCGCCGGGGTTGGACGACGATCACGTGCTGGCGATCTTCAAGGAGGATGGCTGCTTCGGGGCGGTGGCAAAATCCAACTTCGTCGGGTTACGCTACCGGGAGCCGGTCTATCGCACGCTGCGCGAGTTAGTGATGTCCTACTTCGAGGTGTTCTACAACGTGGATGGCCTGAAGACGCTGCGCGGCTACACCGCGCCGCTGAACCTGGCGCGGCTCGACGGCGCCGGTTGGATGTGGGACGACGCGGGCGTCACGCCGATCATGCCGACGATGCTGCGGCTGCGGCAGTTTTCGATTGCCGGGCCGGCCGCCATTGCGGGGCTAAGCCGCGTGGACGATCTCTCGTTTCGGGCGGGGATGCTGACGACGAACCCGGCGGGGCTGTACAGGCCGCAGACCGCCGGGGGCTGAAGCCGCCCGGCTCAGCAGGTGAAAAGCCGATCGAGGCCGGCTAACCCGGCCGCCGAGACCGCGTAACCGGCTTGGCGCCGGTTTTCACCTGCTGAGCCAGCGGGTTTCAACCCCTGGCGGTCTGCACGCCTCACTCCTCGGCATCCTCCTCGCCGGCGCCATCGTGCGTCGCGTGGGCTTCGGCCAGGCGCGGCGACCAGCGTTCGACGGCATGTCGTTGCACGATCAGCGGCTCATCACCGCCCACGTTCAGGGCCACCGCGCCCAAATCCCACCAGACGACCGCGCCGGTCGCCACCTGCCCGTTCCACAGATGGAGGGTCAGCGGCCGCTGATCGAGCGCCAGCGCCAGTAACGTGCGGTTCAAGGCTTTGCGCGACCAATCGAGCCGCCAGCGCAGGTCATCGAACGGCACACCGTAGTAATCGGCCAGGATGCGGATGGAGTCGTCATCCCCCATGGCGCGGTAGCGTTGCTCCATCTGGCGATAGAGGCCCTTGGTCAGCCCCGTCGCCTCTTCGATTTCCCAAGGCGTCACCCCGCGCCGCCGGGCGCGCAGCAAGCGGAGGTAGTCTCCCAGGCTCATCGGACCGGCTCCTGCCCGCCGGCCAGTTTGCGGTAGCTGACGAGCGCCAGCTTGTTCAACGTGATCTCTGCGCCCGCGGCGTCCCGAATCGTGATGCTGTAGGGGCTGAAACCGACGATCACGCCCGTCGCCGGCGTGCCGTCGAAGAGGGTGAAATGGAGCAGGTCGCCGGCCGCCTGCGCCGCCGTCAGATAGCGGCCTTCGAACTCGTCCACCGATTCGGGCAGATAGGCGCGATGCCGCGTAGGCAACGGCGTTTCGCGCATCTTCACCTGCAAGTCCTTGAGCAACGTGCTGAACGCGCCGCGATCCAGACCGGCGATCGGCTTGCCGATTTCAGCCTCCAACTCCGCGACCGTCATCTTCAATCGTTTGAGCACATTCTCAAGGTGCAGCAATTGGCTGGGGCGCGGCGGGATCGGTGTGCGCGGTGGACGCGAGGGCCGCGGCTCCATCCGCGGGCGCACGGGGCGCTCGCGCGACCGCATGGGGGGCGGGGCGGACGCCGGGGGCGCCGGTGGGGGCGGCGGCGCGCCGCGCGGCGCTTCCCACGCGGGCTGACGCTCGAGCGGCGCCGCGCCGGGTCGCGGATCAGACTGCAACTTGATGTTGCTTTCTTCGATATACAACGCGCGGGCAATCCGTCCGAGGTGCCGGGGATCAATGCCGCGCTGGCCCGATTCATACTCCATGATCAGGCCGATGGGCAGACCGGCGCGGTTCGCCAGCGTCGCGACGCTGATCTTCTTCTGTTCACGCAACGCCCACAAATTCTCTGCCACGGTGGAACCTCCTGGTAGGCAACACACTCGAAATGAGCCTACGACGTTAGCGTACGATGGAAACCGCCAAATGTCGGTGTGAGCGATTACGTTTCGCGGCTCAAACACCGCTCTCCGGGAGCGGCGGCAGGTCGGCCAGGCTTTCCAGCCCCAAATACTGCAAAAAACGGCCGGTCGTGCCATATTGGAAAGGCCGGCCCGGCTGATCGAGACGGCCGACCGGCTCAACCAGCTCGCGCGCCAGGAGAGTGCGCAGCACGCCATCACAGTTGACGCCGCGCACCGCCTCGAGATCGGCGCGCGTCAGCGGCTGTTTGTAGGCGATCACCGAGAGCGCCTCCAACGCGGCGGGCGATAACCGGGCGCTCAAATCCAGCCCCAAGAATCGTTCGATGTACGGCGCCGCCTCGGGCGCGGTCGTCAACTGGACGCGCTCCCCCTTGCGCTGCAGGCGGATGCCCCGCTGCCCGGTCCGGTAGATCACGCCCAAATCGGCCAGGCCGATCTCGACCGCTTCCTGGCTCACGTCCAAAATCTGCGCCAGACGCGCCACCGGCATCGGCTCCGCGGCCACGAACAACAAGCTCTCCAGCAAGACCGGCAGGGCGGCCTGGGTGGGCGGCCCGCCGGCCCCGGTCGCGACAGGCTCGCCAGGCATCCTAGCTGCGTCTGGCGTCGGTAGCGTGGCGACAGTTATGTCGAGTTCCGGCACGAAGCACTCCTTCGGGACGATGGGGTCAACGATCCACCAGGGCCATTATACCGCAGGAGCGGGTTCATCGCCATAGACCGATGCGCGAGAGGTGTGTTTCGTCCCGTCCGGCGAAAACCAGACCGGACTCCGCTGCCTATGACAAGTCACTGCGAGCGCCTTTTGCGACACTTGCACCTGCACACACCGGCAGGTGCAGTGCAGGTGAGCAGTCTCCCTTTGGCGGAGGAGATTGCTTCGGCCCAAACGACGGGCCTCGCAATGACGGCCCAACGTGAAACGTACCCAGACGCGAGACGACGGAGGCCACGCAGGCCAGCGCGAGCACAGCCAGAGCCGCGAGGCTGATCGCTGCGCCCGTGCGCCAGGCCGCGGGATCGTAAGAGAAGACGATCTCGTGCGCGCCAGGCTCCAGCGCCACTGCGCGGAACATCAGGTTGGCGCGCAGGATGGGCGCGGCCGCGCCGTCCACCGTGGCCTGCCAGCCCGGAAAGAACGCGTCGGCCAGGACGAGCAGCGCCGGGCGGCGCACCTCGGCGCGCAGGACGATCCGCTCCGCGGCGTAGGCGATCACCTGCACCGACTCATCCGGCCCGGCCGCGGCCGGGGCAGCCGCGGGAAAGTCACCCGCCACGAGCACGGTCGTGCGCGGGTCAAAGCCGGGATCGGCCAGCCGACGCAGCGCCTCATCCGGGCCGGCCGCCGGCTGCGCCCCATGAACCAGCCAGGCGCGGCCAGGCGCAGCCGTCCGCTCGTACACCTTCACATCGCCGGAATGGATGCGCCGCAGGTCGCCCCGCGGGGACAGAGTGATGGATTGGTGCGCGCCCGTGCGGCCATCCACTAGGCTCAGCCCACGCAGCGTCAGGCTGGAAGTCGCGTCGGCTGGTATTGCCACGGCAATTTGGGTGGGGGTCATCGCTACCGGAAGCGTCAACAACACGGGCTGCGGCATCTCCCCAGCCCCACGCACGGGCGCGGCCAGGCGCAGAGCGGCCGTGCGGCCATCTGCGCCCACCACGCCGATCTCGGCCGGCGCGGCGGCGCCCGGCCCGGCCGTTGCGCCGGCCTCCGCCGCCACGCCGAGCGCGGCCGCGGAGAAGGGGGGATAGCCGGCCAGGTCGAGGGTCAGCCGCTCCCCCGGCCGGAGTGTCACCACCTGCTCCAGGTCGTAGTACACATCGCCGGCCCACAGATCGTGCTGCTTGTCGGTGATGATGAAGCGAACGCCGGTCAGGTCGAGCAGGCGGTCGGGGGGGATAGCGCGCAATTGCTCACGCAACCGGCCATCGGGGAGGCGCGCGTCTTCGGGCAAAAACAATGTTTGCAGCCGGCCGTAGTCCGCGATCGGCAGGACGCCGCCATCGTACCCGTCAATCGCGGGCAGGCGCAGCGGGATCGAGAGATTGGGCGCGATGACCTCGGTCCACTTGGCGGCCCGGACGAACCGTTCGACCGCGTCGGCGGACAGCCGGTCGGCCTGCAACGCGCGCAGCTCGGCCAGGTCGCCGGGGTCGTAGCGGATGTCGGACATGCTCAGGAAGCGGTCGCGGCCGGCGGACGGCTGGGCGGCTGTGGCAGCCAACAGCGCCGCGGGCGCGTTGCGCAATGACCCCGCGGCGGGCGCGGTCGCCAGCGCAAACGGCAGCGCCCGGCCGGCCAGCCACAGCTCGACGAGAACCAGGGCGATCAGCCCGACGACCGCGGGCCGCGGCCAACGCCAACCAACCCAGAGGAAACCGGCCGCCAGGAGCGCCGCGCCGGCCCAGCCCAGCAGCGTCCACGCGCCGGGGAGCTGCTGGAAGACGAAGAAGAGGAGCGCAAGGAGGGACAGGGCCATCCATCCTGTGACTGCCGCCGGCATCCTTCGGCTACGGCCACTCACGACGTGGCCTCCGCTCGCGCGAAGCGTGCGCCGGGCTTCGCTCACGCGAAGCGTGTCTTGCCGTGGCTCAGCGCCCTGGAGTCCTCGACTTGTCGAGGAGGTCGCGCGATTTCGCCAGAGATCCAGCCCCGCGCCGGCCAGCCCCGCCGCCGCAAAGGCATAGAGCGCCAGCCAACGCGCGGGCGCGCGGAAAAGATCGAACCCCGGCACGAACCGCCAGAGGAAATAGTAAACCGGGTTGTAGGCGCCCAGAGCCAGGAAGATGCCCACGCCCGCCAGGATCGCCAAGCCGCGCAGCGCATCCCGGCGTGGCCCGCCGGATATCCTGCGATCGGCCGCCCCGCGCCGCAACAGGCCGGCTACCCCCACCCCAGCCAGGATCAAGCCGGCGACGCCGATATAGCCGGTAAACTCGGCGTAGCCTTCACTCCCGAATGCCTCGGCCAGGCCACCTCCCAAGGGGGGCAGCAACGTTTGCGCCAGCAACCGCGGCCGCAGCGAGAAGCTGACCGCCAGCCGGTAGGTCAGGCCGCCCGTCCGCAGGCCCAGGTTGCTCAACTCTAGGGCGGGAAGCAATTGCGCCGCGGCCAGCGCCAGGGCCGGAAAGATCGCGAGCAGCGGCCAAAGCCGGGCTGACAGACGGCGAAATGCATATTGCAAATTGCAAATTGCAAATTGCAGAATACAGATTCGAGAGTTGCCGATTTGCCGATTTGCTGATTTGCCGATTTGCTGATTTGCCGATTTGCTGATTTGCTGATTTGCCGATCCACCGAAAATCGCGTAGATCCCCAGCCCGACCAGGTTCACGAACGCCGTCTGAGTGTGGCCCGCGAGGAGCAGCAACGCGATCATGCCGCTGAGGAATGCGCCCCACCGCACGCGCCCGCGCCAACCCTCCGACCGCCGCGCCACATCGTAGAGCCAGAGCAGGCCCGGTAGCCAGGCCAGCGCGTTAAGCTGGTTGATATTCTCGATCTTGCCGAGCGTGAAGCCGCCCAGCGCAAACAGCGCGGCCGCTAACCAGGCGGCCGGCCGGCTCAGGCCCACCGACCGGCGGCCGAAGCAGTACATCAGCCCGGCGGCCAGCCACAAATGCAGCAGCGCCGACCAGATCAGGGCTTGCGAGGACTCCAGCCCGTTCAGCAGCCAGTGCGGCGGATAGAGCACGGCCGCCTGCGGATTCGCCAGGAAGGGCACGCCCAGAAAGAGGTAGGGATTCCAAAGCGGCAGATGTCCGGCGCGCAGCTCGGCGATGCGGTGCGCCCAGTAGGGCATGAAGTAGGTGAAGGCGTCCACGCCGGCCAGAATCCGGTTGGTGAGGCCGAGGGGCCAGCAGACGGCGAGGACCGCTCCGGCCAGGCTGACCCAGGCCAGCAGATCCTGCCAGGCCGATAGCCAGCAGGGGAAAGCCCGGCGGGCGGGCGAGGCGACGCGGAGATCAGCCACCGCCGGCGCCCTCCGCGTCCTTCGACTCGGCAGCCAAAACCCGGCCGCGCCGCTCGGTTTTCCGTGCCGCGGGCGCCGCCACGACGAGTGCAAATGTCATTGCAAGGCCCGTCGTTTGGGCCGAAGCAATCTCGCGCGGCAGAGGAGATTGCTTCGTCGCAAAGGTCGCTCCACGCAATGACGCCGCCAACGATATTTTCAGGCCAGGATGTTCCGCTGAGGCACGCACGTCTGTCGAGTCATCGGGAACGATGCGGTAGACCGTGAAGGCCCGGCTCTTGTCGGCGCGATAGACGCGCAGCGCCTCGGCGAGCGTCAGGCCCCGGCTGGCAAGCGCGAGCCGGACTTCGCCCGCGGCCGCGTCATGCCAGCCCGGCAAGACCACCCATTGGGCGCGATCCGGCGTCGCGCGATAGACCTGCGCGGCGTCGCCCGCCAGCTTCCAGCCGGCGCCCCACCAGCGTCGTTCCTGGGGCGCATCAAAGAGGTAGAAGTCGAAATGCCAGCCGAGCCAACGCTGATAGATGACGGCGTCATCGTCTTGCGCGCGCAGGAACGCGGCGATCCGGTCGAGACCGCTGTACGCGCCATGATCGCTCCCCACCGGTAGCCGGGCCGTCGCGCCCAGCCAGGCCGCCCAAGCGAGGAGCACGATCAGTCCGATCACAAAGGTGCGCCGGACGACTGAAGAGATGCTTCGCTGGGAGATCGTCGCGATTGGCGTTGAGCCGTAAGCCCGCTGCCTAGAAACTCCCGGCGACGAGATCCTTCGCTGGGGACTCGTCGTAACTGGCTTTGCGTGGTTAACCCGCTCAGGATGACAGGGGGGAGTTCCTTGCCGGGCACATGCTGCCCGCGGCATGGGAAACTCAGCATGACAGAGGAGTATGCTGGCTCCCCGCGCCGCCAGGACGCAGATGAAGGGCAGAAGGGGCAAGAGGTAGCGATCCCAGGGCTGAAACGTCGCCAGAAAGTGCAGGACCAGATGGCTGGCGAGGAAGATGCCGAGCAGGCCGCCGGCCTTCAGCCGGCGCCAATCGCGGAGCGCGGCGAAGCCGGCCAGGCCGAGCATCAGCCCGGTCAGAACGGGGAAGCCGAACAGGTAGCCGATGACTTGCGCCCAATCGGCCGCGCGTTCGGGCCAGGCGGCCAGCGGCGCCAATCCAAGCCCGCCGTAGGTCGTCAGGCTGCGATCCCAAAAGCTCGGCCGTTTGGCCCACCGCAGGCTGTCCCACCAGGTGACGGGGAGGAAGATGAGCGCAAAGCCGAGCAAGGCGGCGCCGAAGCGGCCGAGCGCGGCAAGGGCGGGCCGCGCGCGGCGAGCTGGCTGGGCCGATGGGCCGATACCGGGCGCATCCCCGGCCAACAGCAGCACGGCCACGATCGGCGCGCCGAGCACCCCTTGCTGCTTCGAAGCAACCGCCAGCCCCAGCGCGACGCCGGCCCAGAATGAGCGCCGCGCCACTGCCGCCCAAACGGCCGCGACCAGCCAGAGGGTCAGCCATGGGTCGGTGAAGGTGGTGGGCGCAAAGAGAATGGCGAACGGCGCGAGGGCCAGGAGCAGGCTCGCCAGCAGGGCGGTGCGGGCATCGTATAACCGCCGGGCGAGGCCGTAGACGCAGGCGATCGTCGCCAGCGAGACGATCATCCCCGGCAACCGGAGCGCATACTCGGAGACGCCGAACAGCCGCAACGAGGCCGCCAGCGCGTATATCACCAGCGGCGGTTTATCCACCCAGGCCGTCAACAGCAGAGGATCGCGGCCACTGACGATCAACTGCGCCCAGGCGCCGTAGAGCGCCTCGTCATGGTGCAAGGGGCAATTGGCCGCCAGGAGCCAGACACGCAGGGTCGCGGCGACGGCGATCACCAGCGCCAGCGCAACGGGGACACGCCTGCGGGCGGTGGCGAGTGGGAGCGTGAGCCGGCGAGCACGTTCAGACAGGCCCGCGCCTCTCCGCGCTCCCACTCGCGCGCCGCGTACCAGGGTCACTCGGAAAAACGGTATTTCATGAGCGTCCACATGACCGTCAGCCCATCGCGCCAGTCAATCTTCTTGCCCTCGGTGTATTCACGGCCGGTGTAAGAGATGGGGACTTCGTAGATCCGATAGCCGCGCTTCAGGATCTTGGCAGTGATCTCCGGGTCGAAGCCCCAGCCATGTGACTTGAGGCGGAGCTGCTGGGCGATTTCCCGCGTGAAGACCTTGTAGCAGGTCTCCATATCGCTGAGGATGGTATCGAAAAGGATATTGGTGAAGAGAGTCAGCAGCTTGTTGCCCAGCATGTGCGAGAAGAACATCGCCTTGCGCGGCCCGCCCAGGAAGCGGCTGCCGTAGACGGCTTTTGCACGGCCTTCGAGGATCGGCTGCATGAGCGCCGGATAGTCACGCGGGTCATACTCCAGATCCGCATCCTGGACGATCATGATCTCGCCGGTAGCCTTCTCGATAGCGGTGCGCACCGCGGCGCCTTTGCCCATGTTGCGCTCGTGATAGTGGACATGGACCCCAGGAAGCTGTGCGAGGGCCGGCAAGAGGTCGCGCGTGCCATCCAGCGATCCGTCGTCAACGATGACGATTTCCTTGTCCAGCAGCAACTCCACGCTGCCATCGGGCAGCGTGGGCAGCCCGAATTTGCCGTCCAGCACGCGCACCCGCAATTCGACCGCGGCAACCCGCCGCACGATCTCCTGGATTGTCGTGCGCTCGTTGTAGCACGGGATGAGAACAGAGAGCTTCACCATCGAAGTTATGACTGCCCCACCTGATGCGCCAGGATAATCGCCTCAGCCACGTCCTTCATCGGCTTGCGGTTGTCCATGCTCATTTTCTGGATCTTGCGGAAAGCCTCGGCCTCAGACAGGCCTTGCTTGTCCATCAGGATGCCCTTGGCCCGATCCACGAGCTTGCGGGTTTCGAGCGCCTGCTGGAGATCATCCACCTGCTTCTGAAGCGTCTGGAACTCGCGGAAGCGCGCCAGCGCCACCTCGATCGCCGGCGCCAGCTCTTCCTCGCGATACGGCTTGACCAGGTAGGCCACGACCCCCGCATCGCGTGCCCGCTCCACCAGGTCGCGCTGGCTGTACGCGCTCAACAGCACGGCCGGCGCAATGCGCTCCTCGGTCAGCACCTTGGCGGCTTCGATCCCATCCATATCGGGCATCTTGATATCCATCACCACCACGTCGGGGCGCAGCTCCCGCGACTGATTCACGGCGCTCCGCCCGTCGGCGACCTCGCCCACCACCAGGTAGCCCAGATTGGTGAGCATCTCCCGCAGATCCATGCGGATCAAGGCTTCATCATCCGCGATAATGACACGCGTGCGTTCCATGGTGTCTCTCCTTAGTATATCTTACGTCAACTCTTCCCCCGGTCCGAACCCAGGGCAACCTTCGGAAAATCAACGGTGGCCGCGACGCCGTCGGCGCGATTCTCAAGCCGCAACACCCCCCGCAGATCGTCTTGCACCAACGCACGCACGATCTGCAAGCCCAGGCTGTTGGTCGTGTTCAGGTCGAACCCCTCCGGCAAGCGATCGCCGTCATCCCAGACCTCGACCCGCACCCGCTCGCCGCCATCCGCCAGCAGGAGCTTGATCTCGCCGGTCTTGCGGACACCGAAACCGTGCTCCAGGGCGTTGTGGATCAGCTCGTTGATCACCAGCGCCGACGAGGTCGCCTGCTGGCTCGGCAGATGGATCGCGGGGCCATCCACGGAAAAGCGGATTTGCTGGCCCGGCGCCATCATCACCTGCCGGTTTTGCGAGACGATCCGCTGGCACACGTCGCGCAGGTTGATCGCCTGGTCTTCATCGAGCGACAGGTATTCGTGGATCACCGCCACGCTGAGAATCCGGGAGATCGCCTCGTTCAGCGCGCGCAGCGTCTCGTCGTTCTTCGTGCGGCGGGCGTGCATCCGCAAGACCGCGGCGATGGCCTGCAAATTGTTCTTGACACGGTGGTGCACCTCCTGCACCATTGTCGTCTTGAGCCGCAGCTCCTGCTTCTTGCGGAGGTCATCGGTGGCGTCATGCACCATAATGAGCACGCCGCCGACTTCGCCGATCCGGCGCCGCCGCGCAACCAGCCCTTGCACCCAGCCCTCCATCGTAGGCGGCGGCCACACCGGCAACGCCTTGCGGATCCAGGTGTGCGCGGACTCTTCGGCCTCACGCTCCAGCGGCCGACGGGCTTCCAACGCTTCCAGCGCCAGCGCATCATCGCCGGTGTGCAGGTAGGACAGGCGCTTGCCGCGCAGATCGTCCAAATAGCCGAGCCGGCGATACAGGTTATTGGCGATGCCGCTCACGTAGGTGATCCGCCGTAACGCATCCACCAGCAGCACGCCATCCATCTCGCCGAACGGCGACAGCCCCGCGGCCGACGCCAGTTCGCCGCGCATGCACATGTGTTTGAGCCACTCGATGGCCCGCTGGAACGAGACATGGCGGTGACGATGCCGCTCAAGCTGAATCAGCGTCGTCTCAACGCTGAACAACGCCAGGATCTGGCCGCTGCTGCCGCGAATCGGGTAGACATCCTGCATGACCGATGCGCCGCTGGGCAACAGATCGTGCTGCGTGCGGAAATGTCGGCCCCGCCGCAGCGCCTCCAGGGGCGCGGCGACTGGCGGGCCGACCAACTCCCGGTGGCGCAAGTCGGCGTCATAAAGGGATGCGATAGAATGCGGCTGAGCCTGCGCGAGGGCGACCAGAGACTTCGCTTCGCCGGGGCGAAGCAACAGGAGATCCGCGCGGCTGAGGTCGGCGGTAATCGCCATGCCGCGCTCGATATTACGCAGAAGCTCCAGGTCCGGCCCTGCCAGACCCGCATCGGCCGCCGCCAGATCGCTCATCGCATCCCCAAGCCAATACCCTACCTCATTGTGCAGGACAAGGCAGCCATGGCGTCATCACAAATAGAGAGGGGTGGGCAACCTGCCCCACCCCTCCATCAAGTCAGTCGGGGCGAGAGGATTTGAACCTCCGACCACTTGAACCCCATTCAAGTGCGCTACCTGGCTGCGCTACGCCCCGATCACGGATGTAAGTATACTCAGAAGGCGTGGATTGTGCAAATCACCGATACCTCGACATTGCAGCGCGAGACCAGCCCGGCTGAACCAGATATTTCTGGAGGACTTCACTCACCATCGTTGACGGCAAAGCACAGATGAATTCCGCCGTGCGCGCTTGCCAATCCAGGCTCTTGACCCGATCTGCCAGAATCGCCCCGCTCACCGCCAAGCCAAGCGGCAAGACCACTTCGAACGGATAGCCCTTGATGTGACTGGTGATGGGACACAACCGCGCCAAGCCAACTTTAGCATTGTAAGCGCTGGGTGACAGCACTACCGCCGGACGACGACCGGCTTGCTCATGTCCGGCTTGGGGAGTGAAGGTCAGCCAGACCGCATCGCCCCGTCGTGGCACATAGGCTGACGCCGCTACCATGCTTCACCCCCGACGGCAGAGCCGGTCTGTGCCTCGCTGTGTAGGTTAGCGGTCGTGACCTGCGCCAATAAGGCATCCAGGCTGAAGGCTGGTTTGCGGATAGGCACGACCACCAATAACCTGTCACGCAGCGATAACTGCGCAGGCGAGTTATCTTTGAGTCCGGCTTCGTCCGCCAGGGGTTTGGGGATCCGCACCGCCAGGCTGTTGCCCCAGCGTTGCACACGCGTTTCCATCGTTCCTCCATCGAAAAGTATCTACATGGAAGATACGTCGGATTCCCGCGCTTGTCAAATTCGCGCTATACTGCGCACGGGCATAAACTGCGTTTTTCAAACGCCGCAATGCACTGTGTCACCCCTTCGTTGCACTCAGAGCCTGCCCCTTCGTTGCACGTGGTTCAGTTGCGCCCGCCACTATCGGTCAAAGTCGTGACTCGCACGAACTCTCACGACGAACAGGGGTGCTTGATCGCGCCCGACAGGACGTCCTGAAGGATGCTGCGCAATCAACTGGAAGTGCAGGTTGGGCAGCCACGGCCCACGGAACCGCATGAACCGCACGGCGAAAACCGCCCTGCGGGCGCGACTGGACGCCGACGTGTGCTGCGCCGCGGCGTAACCCCAACCGCCCGCCCGCCGCGCCGTTTCGCATTGCCCGTGCTGGCCTGCCCGCGACGCTGCCGGTGAACGACCCCCCCCGCCCAACGGCCAGCTTCACCTGCACGCGGAGCCAAGCGAAGCGTGTCAGGTGCAAGCAGTGTTGGGCGGCGGGATCCGCGATTGAGTTGCAGTCAATCGCGCTGAGATCAGCCTCTGTTTTCCTTTCCAATCGGAATGAGCGCTTTGGTGAATTCACCATATTCCCAGCCATCAATGTTTGGCGGAGTCACTCCTAAAGAGCTGAGCATGCTCTTGATCTGCTCGCGATGCTCGGTCGCATGATTAATGACCTGAACCATGACCACCCAGGGCTCCACCAAGAACCCATCCCGCGTTTGGAGTTGGGGCGTCAGGGGTTTTTGCTCACCGCTCGCCAGTGCCAGCAAGCCTTCTCCACTGATGCGCGCAGACTCCTGCAACTCGGTGAAGGCTACGGTGGGGGCATCGACGAACCTCGCTTCCAGTGGCAGGGTCAGGAATCTCAGGTAACCCCGCTGCGAAGTCACGAGATGGAACAAGGTGCTGCGAATGCTCCCTTGCGTGGCGGACTGTGGTTCAGCGTCGAGTTGCTCGTCAGTGAGGGCTGAGCAAACCTGGATGATCTGGAGGTTCGCCCAGTTGTTGTGCGCAAATAATTTCTCGAGAATAGGCCCGATCATCAAGAGCCTCCTTTGATGACATAGAGCAGATCAACGTAGCCTTTCAGACAAGTTCGCGCGCCGTAAAGCCGCTTGGCCGCGGCCAGGTCTACGTCGCCGACCGGCGGCGGGGTGAGAGTCTCGACGATGTCGGTACCGGCCGCCACGTAATCGTCCAGCGTGCGCATCATCTTGCCATCATCGTAGATGTCTTCGCCATGATCTTCCTCCACTTGTCCCGCCCATTCTATCACGGAAGCTGCGCATCTGGCAATCGCGACTTGCTACGTGCTACGCGGGTGCGTTTCACGCCTGGAGCACAGCGTCATTGCGAGCGGTTTTTGCGAAGCAACCTCTCGCCATGGCGGGAGATTGCTTCGTCGCAAACGACGCTCCTCGCAATGACGCGCGCCCCAAACTGAAACGAATCCTTGCTACGCCCACGCGCGGCGCAGCAGCACTTCGCCGTTACACGTCCGCCGCTCGGCCGGCGCGTCAGCCGGGATGCCCCGCACCTCGGCCATCAGGAAGTAACGCGCGCCCGACTTGACTTCAGCCAGGTCGAGCCGCACGTCGTTCCACGCCTCGTAGCGGCCGATGTGGGGCGGGGGCGGGCTGTCGCCGTAGCCGTATGACTTCGGCTCAATGCGAGCGACTTCACGCTCGCTGGCGCCCTCCGCCTCCCGGAACGAGATCGCCAGAATGTCCAGGCCGTAGGCGCCGCCGGTGAAGCGGAACAGCACCCGGTACGGCCCCGGCCCGGCCAGCAGGTCGGTGGCGTCGAAGCGCAGCGTGGCCTCGGGCATCGGGAAGTCCGCCGCGCTCCAGCCGCCGAGGGGCCGGTCACGATACGCCGGCCGCGGATCGGCGATGCCCAGCCGGCCCGCCGAGCGGTGGGCTTCGGTCACGACCTGGGCGAAGACCGACATCGTCTCCTCGAAGCGGTGCTGCGGCTTCTGAGGCGTCGGCGGGTAGACCAGGCAGGCCCACTTCCACAGCCCGCAGACGACCGCCTCGGCGGCGGCGGCGAGCGCGGCGAGCGCATGGGGCAGCGCGGCCGGAATTGGCTGGTCGGGCGACATCGTGGACGGCTGCCGGAGCGCGTCGGAGATGGTCTTGAGGGCCTGGAGGAATAGATAGGCGTTGAGCACGACCTGCGATTCGGCCACGGCGGCGCGCCGGGCGCCATCGCCCAACTCCGCCGCCATCGTCAAGGCTTGCCGGGCGGCCGCGATGTTGCCTTGCAGGTGTTCGGCCGATGGGATTTCCGCCAGCAGGCCGTCTCCGAACCGCATTTCCGTCGAGCCGTCGAGGATCGCGGCCGCGGGATCCCAGAACAGCCGCATCGGGAAGCGCGACCCGGCCAAATCCCAGCCGAGCGGGCCGATCAGGTCGGCCCAGCGGGCGAAGCCTTCGACATCGGTCATGCCCTGACGCGCGGCCCAGGCGCGGGCGAACGCGTGCGCGTCGCGGCCGTCGGCGTTCCAGCTCCACTCGGCCAGCCCGGCCACGTTGCACTCCCAGAAGCGGTTCGACGGCGTGGCGTAGCCGGTGACGCTCTGCAAGCCTTTGTGGACGAACTCGCGCATCCGGGCGCGGATGAACTGCGGCCCGGTGAACGGGAAGACGGTGCGCCACGAGTTGTCGAGCTGCGGATAGACCCCCAACCAGCCGCCGCGGGCGATGAAGCCCTCCAGCAGCCCGTAGATCATCGGCTTGTGCGACGAATCGTAGGTGTGCGTGCCGGAATAGTAGGTGGCGCCCATGTCGGCCGGCAACTCGGCCAGCACCCGATCGTTGACCGGATAGCTGCCCTGGGTCAGCAGGATGCGCAGGGTGAAGCGGGGATGCTGCGCCTTGACCAGCCGGTACGCGGCGGCCAGGAGCCGCGCCTCCAGCACGTAGGTGTTCTGCCCGCGGCAGCCGTCACAAAAGCATGGCACGCCCTCTTCGGTCAGCCAGATGTTCAGCTCGTCGGCGCCCAGCGTGCGGATGATCTCGGCCATCAGCTCGGCCAGGAACGCGGCCGCGGCCGGCTTGGAGAAGCAGAGCGAGGGCTTGTAATCGGGCGGAAGCGGCTCGTCCGGGTTGGGAACGCCCATCAGTTCCGGCCGCCACTGGAAGAGATTGGTCGTCTTGCCCAGGTCGCCCAGGTGCGGCACGTAGGGCAGCGCCTTGACGCCGGACGCCCGCGCCGCTGCGTCAATCTCCGGCGTGATGCGCGTCAATCGCAGCCTGCCTTCCGCGTCGAAGCCGGGCACGACGCCGACCTCGACCAGGTTGAGCTTCAGCGGCGCAGTGTGGTCGAGATCCCAGGCCGCGTTGCCGCCCCACTCGCCGCGCTCGGCCAGGTCGGGCCAATCCACGATGGCGGCGAGCGGGATTTCGACCTCCGCCGGGCCGCCTTCGGATGGGACGACCTGCACGAGTTGCGTCAGCGTGCGGACCGCGTACAAGACGCCCACGCCGGTCGTCCCGACCGACTCCAGGCCATTTTCCACAGATCGGATGCGATAGGACTGGTCGGCGTTGGGCAGGGCCAGTAGTTCGGCGTCGTCCGGCTGCACACTGAGCCGCAACGTGAACGCGGCCTCCGCCTCCGCGGCCGCGCCGGGGATGCGCTCCTGCAAGACCCGGACGGCCGTGCGGATGGGCGGTTCTTCGGACGGCGCGACGATGCGGATGCGGTCGCCGCGCAGCCAGCGCGTCCCGGCGATGGTCGCCTGTTTCGGCAAGGGGATGACGCGCTCGAGCAGCGCGTCCTGCATTTTGATGTAGGTGGAGGGCATTGGTTTTCCCATGATGAACGGGTGCGTTTCAGTTTGGGGGCGCGCCGTCATTGCGAGCGGAATCCGGCATGGTTTTCGCCGGATGGAGCGAAGCAATCTCCCCCCACTCAGAAGATTGCTTCGTCGCAAACGACGCTCCTCGCAATGACCGCTCCAAAGTTGAAATACACCCATGATGAACAGATTGCTTGACCTTTGACAGCGCGTCCCATATAATACGGCTGATGGTGCGATGGCACAAGGATACCGCTTGTTGCCGGTTAGCGCCAAATCGAGCAGAGACGATTTCATGCCGCGAATCGTCCGCCGGGGGCGAGCAAGACACTTTCGGCTGGACATTGGCCGTGACCGGCAGCGAGGATATGGTGCGCGAGATCAGGCGATTGCGCGCGTTGGGTGAAGCGGTATAATTGGGTATCTCTACTCAGCGATGATTCGCGCACTGGAAGGAGGCTGACGATGACTATCAGCGTGCAGGCAGTGGCCCGGCAACTTGCGATTCCCCCGAAAGATTTGCAGCGACAGGCGATTCTTGCCTTCTTGCGTGACCGCGCGCTTTTCTACAACGCCGAGCGCCTGCGTCTGTGCCGCAAATACGGTGTTTCCTCCACCTGACCCCCACACTCGCATTGCCGAACGTCACATAAAACGCCAATTCGCGCTGCGCGAACTTGACAGGATCGGGACGTGCGGCTACAATGTGGGCTGACTTCGCCGCTGCAGCGAGGCGTTTCCCCTGATCCGGTAACTGAAAGTGTTCATTGCGACTTCGCCGCTTCGATACGGCGCATGGTCGGCCACAAAAGGATATCCTCTATCCGGACAGCACAGAAGCCAAGGCGGGATTCTACGGTTACATCGCCGAAGCGGTGTTGACGTTGAGCGAGCGTGACATCAAGGCGAATTGGCGTCGCTATCGCGTTGCCTATGAACGGGAGATGCGATCATGGTTTACAATCGAGAGACGATCATCGAGAAGAACGCCACGTTGTCCTTCGAGTTCGAGCGATATATGCTGGAACACCCGGCGATGCCGGAGCAAATCCCCGACGGCGCGGAGGTCGTCCTATTGCCCAAAGACGATCCCGAGCTCTATCGTCTCAACCTGAAGGCTGCCTCTGCACATCAGACTTTCGCCAATGGATTCTGCGCAGCGAGCCGCCGGCTGAGGTCGAACAAGATTACTTCGATTGGGAACTTGCTGCGACTGGGCATCCGGGACATGGAGCAGGAGATAGAGCGGTTGCGTGCATTGGGTCGATGCATTATGAACATCACCGCTTTGTTGAATGCCTTGCGTCACGAAGCCCAATCTCGAGCCTACATCGGCCGAATTTGGGATTGCCGTAGAAACTTCGCCGGTGGAGCAGATTCGTTTCATCCGGCTGACACTTGCACCTGCCTGCCAGTGCAGATGTTCGTTGTCATACCTCGTACTGGCATATGACAGCAAATCTACGGGATTCACCGAATCAGCCTGGCGCGAGCAACCGTTCTCTGGCGAACGGATTCGTTTCATCCGGTTGATTCATTGTCATACCCCGTACCCGTCCCCCCTGGCTCCCGCAAGCATATTGTCCAGGCGCACAGAAAACGCCAACTGATGTACCCTGAGCCGCCTGGCGGCGAAATAACCCCCGCTACCAGCGTGCTGGCATCCAAGAATAAGCGTTCCTGATCCTGCTCTGCCATGGCCGACTACTTGTAAAGCTCGGCGTATCGTTCGCGGTTATACCGTTGCCTCTCGTCAATCAGGTCCGCCAGAAGTTCTTCGCGCGTGACACCCTCCTCCGTCAGGATCCTGGTAATCGTCTGAGCCTGGATTCGACATAGAACAAGTGTTTGTTACGCAATTGGCACGTTAACAATCGAGCTACCGGGTGTATACTCTACCTCAGAGAGGAGGTAGAGCCATGGATACGATCTCACCATCTGACCGCGGTATTCGCCGCTTGCAGACCCGTCAGATTGGCGCCCTGCCGTTGGTGGAGCCGATTCTGGCCGCCTTGGCCGTCCGGCAGACGGTCAACGACTTGGCGCCCAGCGAGGCCGACGTCGATCTCGGCCAAAGCGTGATCTTGCTGGTCTTGAATCGGCTGTTGGCGCCCCGGCCGCTGGACGGCATTCAGGACTGGTTGGCCGGCACTGTCTTGCCGGAGGTGCTGGGGGTGCGCGTGGCTCAGGCCTACGACAACCGGTTTGGCCGCGCGCTCGACCATCTGCATCCCCAGTTGGGTGAGCTGTGGCGCCGCATCGTGAGTCGCGCCATCCAGGTCTATGATCTGGACTTGACCGCGCTGCACTGGGACCCGACCTCGATCTACTTCGAGGGCGCCTATGTCGCGAGCCGGTTGGCGGCCTATGGCTACAGTCGCGACCAGCGTCCCGACACCAAGCAAATCAACCTGGAAGTCGATGTCACCCACGAAGGCGCGGTGCCGCTCTTATACCAGAGGGCACGCCGGAGACAATCGCAGAGGCGGTGCGCCAGGCCAGCGAGATCGCCGCGCCGGGTGGCGGATTCATCCTGGGAACAAGTGACTCGATCCGCGATGGCACGCCCCCCGAAAACGTGCGCGCCTACTTCGCCGCGGCTCACAAATATGGCGCGCGGTCTGCTTGACAGGCCATACGCCCCGCGCTAGAATGACACTACGAGGTGCGGCAATGACGTATCAGACGATCACGCTGGATGTGCCGGAAACCGTCTATCAACAGATCCGAAAGGCCACGGAGAAGGTGCGCCGGCCAGTTAACGACATTCTGGTCGAGGCGATCACGGCAGCAGCCCCAGCTTTGAGCGCGGTGAAAAAAGGCTCCCGTGCAGCCCTGGCGCAAATGGCCTATCTGAGCGATGCAGCCTTATGGTAGGCGGCGCGTGCGACTTTGCCCGCCGATCAACGAGAACGTCTGGCGGCTTTGCACCTGTTACAGCAACAGCGTGCGCCGTCTCGCGCTGAACACGTCGAAGAGCAGCGCTGCTGAACCTCTACAAGGAGACGCTCCTCGTACATGCTCAGGCGGCCGTCTTGCTCTAGAGCCGCGGCTACGATATTGCCGACCCCAGCCAGTTTGCCCCCCTCGAATGAAGGGACACTCCATGATTTCACCGAAGAACCAGGGCACAAACGAGCCAAGTGCGGCTCCGGGCGCTCCCGCCGCGCTGACCGGCTGGCGGCGAGACGGCAACATATTCGACTTCGAGCACGCGTCCGGCCAAACCTTGCGCCTCGACGTGCTGGCGGATGGCCTGACCTGCGTGCGGATGGCCCCGGCCGGCGCGTTCGCCGAGTCGCTGACCGAGCGTTGGGGGTTCGTGCGCGCCGATTGGCCGCCGACCGATGTCGCGGTCGCGGAAGACGCGCAGGCGCTCTATCTCCGCACCGCGGCGTGGACGATTCGCGTGGAGCGCGCGTCGCTGCGGCTGGCGTGGCTGGATCGCGCCGGGCAGCCGATCCTCAGCGAGGCCGCGCCGGCCGAAGTCACGCCCGGCCGGGGGCCGCGACTGGCGTTCGACATGGCCGCCGACGAGCATTTCTACGGCTTCGGCTTCCAACGGCTGGCGCTTGACGCCCACGGGCAACGGCTGCTGTGGGCGCGACGCTTCCGCCACAAAGAGGCGACGGTTCCCTTCTTCATGAGCACGCAGGGGTACGGCTTCTACTCGAACAACACGTGGGAGCAGACCTTCGACTTCACCGGCGATGGGGTCTTCACCGTGCAGGCGGACGGCGGGCAACTCGACTACTACGTGATCCGCGGCCCCGCCTTTCGCGAGATCCTGCGCGGCTACACCGCCTTGGCCGGCCGGACGCTGCTGGCCCCTCGGTGGGCGCTCGGCCTGCTTTACATCTGCCGCTATTTCGAACCGCAAGAAGGGGTGATCGCCATCGCTGACCGCTTCCGAAAGGACGACTTCCCGTGCGATATGATCGGCCTGGAGCCGGGCTGGGAGGATATCCCCTACGAGATGGCGTGGCGCTGGAGCAAGGAGCGCTTTCCCGATCCAGCCAGGCTCGCCGCCAACCTGGCCGAGCGCGGCTTCGTCCTGGAGCTGTGGGAGAGCGGCGACGCGCCGAAGGACGACTACGCTGATCCCGCGGCGCGGCGCGCCTGGTACGCCAAGCGCGTGCCGGCGTCACTGGACATCGGCGTCAAGTTCTTCAAGCAAGACGATCCGTACCCGCGCGGCATCATCGGTGAGGAGCTGCAGGCGCCGCAGTTGGGCGAGCCGCTGGCCGCCTCGGGCGAGCTGCGCCGCGAAGAGATGTACAACCTGAGCAACACCCTCTACAGCGAAACCGCGATGACGGAATACCGCCGCATTACCGGCGAGCGGACGCTGCTGATCTTCAACGGCTACAACTCCTCGGTCGCCTCGCACCGTTGGCCGGCATCCTGGGCGGCCGACTATGAGGCGGGCTGCGGGATGCTCAGCGCGGGGCTGTCGGGCCACGGCATGGTCAGCTTCGACATGCGCAGCAACACGTTGGCGGGCATCCACTACGGCTACCTGGTCCCGTTCGCCATCCTCGACGCGTGGGCGTATTACCGGGAGCCGTGGCTGTGGCCGGAACACATGCAAGATTGCCACCGCCTCTACGCCAAGCTGCGCCACCGCCTGGCCCCCTATCTTTACACCGCCCTGTGGCAATCGAACCAGACCGGCGTCCCGATGATGCGGGCGATGGCGCTCGACTACGGCGACGACCCGCACACGGCCAATCTCACGTCGCAATACATGTTGGGCGATTGGCTGCTGGTCGGGCTGAGCGAACAGGTCTACCTCCCGCAGGGCGAGTGGGTGGATTTCTGGACCGGGCGGCAGATCGCGAGCGCGGGCGAGTGGGTTACGTGTCCGTTCGACGAGCCGGCCGGCGGCCCGCTGCTGGTCAAGGCCGGCGCGCTGATCCCGATGAAGCCGGTGAGCGCCTATCTGGAAGAAGAGCCGGCCGAGCTGGTGATCCTCGACGTTTTCCCCGCGGCCGGGCGTTCAATTGCGACCCTCTACGAGGACGACGGTCGCACTTATGCTTACGAAACCGGCGCGCACGCGCTGACGGAACTGGCCTGCGAACAACAGGGCGACACGGTGCGCATCACAATCGGGCCGCGCGCCGGCAGCTATGCGGAGATGCCGCCCGCGCGCGCCTATCTCCTGAGCGTCCACGCCGCGGCCCGGCCCGCCCAGGTCTGGCGCGGCGCCGACCCGCTGGCCGAACGCCCAAGCCGGGCGGCGCTCCTGGACGATGGCGCGGCGAACGGCTGGTGGTATGACGCGGCGGCGGACGTGGCCTGGATCAAGCCGGACGCGGGCTGGCGCTTCGGCCCCGACCGTCGCGGCGCGGCCGACCCCGAACGAGACACCCTGGTTTGGACGACCGCCGACCGACCGGCTGGCGCGGGCTATGCGATTGCGCTCCAACTCTCAAACGGCCAAACGAACGCCGAACGCCGCGTCCTGACCCCTGACCCCTGCCTCCTGCCCCCTGATCGCCTCCGCGTCGTCGCCAACCCGCCGGAGCGGATCGCGCTCAAATGGGGCGACTGGCTGCCGCACAAGACCAACCTGTATGTTTCCCTCTGCGCGGGAGAGCGGACGGCGCGAACTGCGACCGGGATGGTGCGGATGGAGGCGCTCGACGGGAGCGGCCGGATGATCCGCCAGGCAGAACAGGAAGCGCGGCGCGGGCGGGTCGAGTTCCTGGGCGAGGAGTACGTACCCGGTGAAACGGTCTTCCGCTTCACTTGTTTGGGGCTGGAACCCTGCGAAGTGACGATCCGGCCCGCGCCGAACGTGCCCGGCCGGATGTTTGGGCCGCCGACGGGATAAGGTCGCAGGCGAAACGGCGAGCGCCCAAGGGGTTGATGCGCGTTACTCTTTCTTACCTTTCGCTTGGCTGATCCCCCAGAAGAGGACCCCCAGCCCCATCAGAAAAATCCCGATGCCAATCGGGCCTGTCCAAAACAGCACGAGCCACAAGTTGTCCATGTCATCCTCCTCGTTGCCGGTGGGTGCACCAAACCTAGACCTGCCAGCCCGTCGGTCGCTCGCCGTTGCCTGTGCATATGTTACAACAGCTAACCGCTAATCGCAAATGCTCGGAATCGCCTCGCCGCTTCCGGTTCAGGAAGAGCGAGGCGCTGCGGTTTCATCTATCGCCGCCGCCAGCCGTTGGAAGCTGCCCTGCAACGCCGGATATAGGCCGACGTAGACGCGATACAACTCGTCATAGCAGCCGGCTAACGTCCCGTCGGGCGCGAACTCCCGCTCCATCTGCACCACGCGGCGCACGGCGTCATCGAACGATGCATAGACGCCGGTCGCCACGCCCGCCGCCAGCGCATCGCCCAACGGCGCGCCGGTCGCGCCCCGCGGCAGCCGGATGGGAACCTGGAGCACGTCGGCCTTGAGCTGATTCCAGACCGCGCTGCGTGCGCCGCCGCCGACGCAGGTCAGCGCGGCGAGGGGGAAGCCGCCCGCGGCGGCCGTCTCGGCGTTGTGACGCAAACCGAACGCCGCGCCCTCCATGATCGCCCGAATCAGATCGGCCTTCTTCGTCGCCAGCGATAGCCCGAAGAACACGCCCCGCGCTGCGCTGTCCCAGATGGGCGACCGCTCGCCGTACATATAGGGCAGGAAGATCAGCCCATTGGCCCCGGCCGGGCTGCGCGCCGCCTCCTGGCTGAGCAGATCAAACGGATCAACGCCAAGCAGCGGCGCAGCCAGCCGTTCGGCTTCGCCCAGTTGATCGCGGAACCAGCGCAGGCTGCCGCCGCTCGCCACCAACGCGCCGACCACCAGGTATTGCCCCGGCACACCGTGCACGAGCGGAATCAACTCGCGGCCCAGGTATGGCTCGTCGCTGCAAATCAGGAGGACCGTGGACTGGCCCGTCATCTCCACGGCGTCACCGCGGCGGAGCAGGCCAGCCTCGACCGCTGCGGCGGTCCCGTCGCACATGCCGGCGATCACCGGCGTGCCCGCGGCCAGGCCGGTCGCCGCGGCCGCCGCGGCGGTCACTTCCCCCACTACCTCGGCGCATGGCCGGAGCGGCGGCATCTTGCCCAGGTCGAGGTTCATGCGCTCCGCCAGCGTCTCATCATGGCGCAAACGCCGGCTGTCGAAAAACAGAGTCAACGGCCCATGCGATACATCCATGCAGACCGCGCCGCACAGCTTGTGAATCAGGTAGCCGTTCGCCTGGAGCACGGCGCGCGTCTCCCGATAGACCTCCGGCTCGTGGTCACGGAGCCAGAGCCATTTCGGGGCCAGGTAGTAGGGATCAATCCGGCCGCCGTTTGTGGCCGTGATGGCTGCCTCGCCCACTTGCTCCCGCAGCCAGGCGCACTCGGCCTCGGAGCGACGGTCGAGCCAGAGCAAGGCCGGGCGCAGCGGCGCGCTATCCCGGCCCACCGGAACCACGCTTGGCGCTTGCCCACTGACGCCGATGCCGGCGATCGCACGTGGGTCGGCTCCGGCATCGGCGATGACTTTCGGCAAGATCGCGCACGCGGCGCGCCACCAATCGCCGGGGTCTTGCTCGGCCCAGTTCGGGTGCGGATAGGCGGTGGGATACTCCTGGCTCGCCTGCGCCAGGGGCGCGCCATCCGCGTCGAAGAGCACGGCCTTCAAGCTGGTCGTGCCGACATCAATGCCGAGCAGAAGACGCGCGGACACCGGCCCTCCTCGTTCAGACGATCCCATCGAGCAAGCCCAACTGCACTCGAACAGCCTGTTCGACCTTGCGCATGTCGCTTTGGGTCAGTCGCCCGATCTGATTGCTCAACCGCATTTTGCTCACGGTCGCCAACTGATCTGCCATCGCTTTGCCTGGTGTATCATTGACGGTCACCACCGCCTCGCTCGGGTAGATGCGTCCGATGTTGGAGGTCAGCGGTACCACCTGCACCCGGTTGAGGTATCTGTTGGCGGCGTCATTGCTGATAATTACAGCCGGGCGCTCCTTCCGGATCTCGCCGCCGATGGAAGGCTCAAAATTTACCCACCACACGTCACCGCGGCGCATCGCTCAGATCTCCTATGATGGCTTCGGCCCATTCCAGCGCTTCGGCTTCGCGTGCTTCATCCTGAGCCATCTGTTGATAAGCCGCATCAAGATCAGGGAATCGCACGTAAGGTTGCACCAGGCTTTCGATGAATCCACTGATGCGCCGCGGCCCGATCACGGTATGCAAACCTTCGTAGACCTGTTCGTCAATCGTGATGGTGAGTTTCTTTTGCATGCCCATCCCTCCGTTGTTATACGTATACTACACGTATAGTAACATCGAGCGGCGAAAAAGTCAACGCAGGAGGTTGGGTTGTCAATGAGAGAAACCGGCTGAAGCCTCGAAACCGGAGTGGCGGGTTGTCATGTTCAGGACGGCCGGATTCGCGCAGCGGATCGGCGTCTCACCTGTATGCCAGGCCGCGATGTCGGCGCACACCATCTCGGCAGCCGTGTGGACGGAGTCGGTGGAGCAGCCGGCGATGTGCGGCGTCAGGGTGACGTTCGGCAGCCGCAACAGCGGCCAATCAGGGGGCGGCGGCTCTTGGGCGAAGGTCTCCAGCCCGGCGCCGGCCAGATGGCAGTCGGCCAGCGCCCGGTAAAGCGCGTCGTAATCCACCAGCGGCCCGCGCGCCGTGTTGATGAAATACGCGCTCCGCTTCATCAAGCGGAACTGCCGCTCGCCGATGAAGCCGCGCGTCTCCGGCGTGACGCGCGCGTGCAGGCTGACAATATCCGATTCAGCCAGCAGCGCGTCCATCTCCCGCACCCGCTCCGCGCCCTTCTCCGCAAAGACTTCGTCCGGCACATAAGGATCGTAGGCCAACACTCGGACGCCGAACGGCCGAAGCAGGCCCGGCATCAGCGAGCCGATGTGCCCAAAGCCGATCAACCCCACCGTCTGCCCGCGCAATTCCCGCGGGGCGCGGTCGTAGCGGTAGAGATCGGAGCGCCAGACGCCCTGCGCCAGCGCGGCGTGCCCGCGCGCCAGATTGCGCGTCTCCGCGATGATCAGCCCGACGCAGAACTCGGCCACGGCGCGCGCGTTGCGGCCCGGCGCGATCATGATCGGGATGCCCCGCTCGGTGGCGGCCGCCACATTGATGTTGACCGCTTCGGTGCGCGTGCAACCGATGACGCGCAGCCGGGGCAACTGGTCGAGCACGGCCCGCGTGAGGGGCGGCATGTGGCTCACCACGATCTCGGCGTTGGCCGCCAGCGCGATCACAGTTTCGGGCCGGCCAACGAACTCCCGAATTTCGGCGTTGTGCTGCGCCGGCTCGTCGGGATAGCCCAGCTCGACCGACGCGATGTCGAGCGGCCCCGTCAGCGGCTCGAGATGCCGGCGCAGCGTCTCTTCCAGGATCGCGGCCCGCACGAAGAGATCGCCGAAGATGGCAACGTGAAGCAAGGCACGAACCTCCAAACCGCAACTTGACCGATTAGCAAATATGTTCTATAATCCGATCACAACGCTCGCAAGAGCCGGTCGGGCGCGGGGCGCAGCGTCCGGCGTCGCACAGCAGCGCGCCATCCACACCGAGGAGGAACCGATGCAAACCGTTTTCTCGCACATCCAGTTCAACGTCCAACCAGCCAACTTGCCGTTCTACAAAGACCTGCTGACCTTCCTGGGCTGGCCGGTCATCTTCGAGGGCGAGGGGTTCGTCGGCCTGGGCGGGCCAGGCGGCAGCTTGTGGTTCATCGGCTACGTCAAGCCGGTGAGCAACGACTACGACGGGCCGGGGATGAACCACATCGCGCTGGGCGCGGCCTCGCAGGCCGATGTGGACACGGTCGTGGCCTACTTGGCAGATCGCGGCGTGCCGGCGCTCTTCGAGACCCCGCGCCACCGGCCCGAATTCGCCCACGGCCCCGATCAGACCTACTACCAGGTGATGTTCGAGTCACCCGACCGCATTTTGTGGGAAGTGGTGTATACGGGACCGAAGTAATAGGTTGCAGGTTGAAGGTTCAAGGTTGAAGGTTGGGAGTTGTATACGGCAACCCGTAACGAGTTAGATGCGGCATGATCTCTACCTGCAACCTCCCAACCTGCAACCCGTGGGCTTATCGCGCCCCGCACGCCTGCAAGCACGCCTGCATATGTCCGCGCGACTCGGCCGCGATGATGGCGCACTGCGTCACGTCATACGCCTTCGCGCCGATCACCTCCAGATCGAGCGGCCCGGTGTAGCCGGCCGCGTGCAGCGCGGCCACGTACCCGAGCAGGTTGATATCCCCGCGGCCGTTGGCCTGCATCTCCGGCTTGCCGGGGTTCATCTGCCGGCCCTTGCAATCGCGGATGTGGACGTGCTTCACCCGATGCACGACCGCCTTGATCGCCTCGACCGGGTCTTCGCCCGCGCGGTAGATGTGCGAGGGGTCCATGTCCACGCCGAACGCCGGCGACGTGATCGCCGCCATCAGCCGCAGGGTGGTCGGCGTGTTGTAGATCGCCGCGCCGACGTGCGCCTTGACGCAGAGGGTGACGCCGTACCGCTCGGCCATCTGGCACAGCCGGCCAATGGAGTCCACCGACTGCTGGAAGGTCGCCTCGTCGCCGGTCTTGCCGCCCGGCCCGCAGTTGATGATGGGGATGCCGATCTCGACCGCGGCCTGGAACGCCTTCTCCATCTTGACCGGGTCCTGCGATGGCTGCTCCATCGCCAGCAACTCCAGGTTATTCTCCTTCGCCAGCCGCTTGATCTCCGGCGCAAGCTCCTGCCACCGATCCAACACCAGGTGCTCGCTCATCCCGTCAATCGCCGATAGCTCGATGCCATCGTAGCCGGCCAGCGCAAGGTATTTGAACGCGGTCTCCATGCTGTGACCGCCGAATAGAACTGAATTGGCTCCGAGTTTCATGGGTGTGCTCCATTCAACGTGAAGACTACGCCGCGAAGCCACCAAGACACGGAGAAGGGTTGTCTCTTTTCGCCATTGCGGAGCATCCCTTCGACAGGCTCAGGGCAAGCTCTGAGTCGAAGGACGCGCAGCGATCAGCGTACATGGCCGCATCCTTCGACTTCATTCCGCAAACGACGCTCCGTTCCGCTCAGGATGCTCGCGATAGTGGTGATCGAAACAACGTTTCTGCTCGGTATCCTTTGTGCCTTCGCGCCTTTGTGGTGAGCTGTGTCTCAATCCAGCAGCTTCGTCGGGTCGCCGTGGAGGTTGGGCAGCGGGTGCGGTCGCACCATGGCCCCGCCGCTCTCATACGACTCGATGACGGCCCAGGTGTACTCCAACGTCGCCAGCGCGTCGCGGCCCGAGGCGCGGATGTCCTCGCGGAAGACGCCATTGCTCACATCTTCCAGGAAGGCGTGCAGACGCCGCGGGAAGGTCTGGCCGAAATCCTTGATGCCGCTGTCGAACACCTCGGTCGGCGCCAGGGTTCCCATCGCCGCGCCGCCGGCCTTCCAGTAGTAGAGTTTCTCGATGCAGTTCTCGATGCAGAAGGTACCCTTCGTGCCGGCCAGCTCCAGGCTCCACCAGCCGCCCAACCCCCACGGCGCATCCCCGCGCTGGCTGATCAGGCTGCCGACGCAACCGTTGGCGAAGTGGAGGTTAACGCTGGCGACCGACAACATGATGTCGTTGGCGCGGCGGCGATAGCCGGGCCGCTCGACGAACGCCTGCACGTGGGTGATGTCGCCGCAGAAATAGCGCATACACGCAAACGGATGCGCCAGGAACGCCTTCAGGTGCGCATAGGGCCAGCCGGGGAGACGCGTGCCGGGGCCGGCCCCGCGATACCCCTCCTCGCCGCCGTTGAAGCCGACCTTGTGCAGGCAGTAGATCTGCTCGCCGATGCCGCCTTCCTTGATATACTGCATGGCGCGCTCGGCGGTCGGGGTGAAGTAGTGGTTCAGGTTGCAGCCCAGGTAGACCTTCTTCTCGGCCGCCTTCGCCACCATCTGTCGCGCCTCCAGGATGTTGTTGGAGATCGGCTTCTCGACCAGGACATTCTTGCCGGCCTCCAGCGCCTCCATCACCGGCTCGAAGTGCCAGCTCCCGTTCTCGAACCCGCCCGTGGTCACGTCCACGACGTCGAGTTCCTCGTTCTTCAGCATGTCGGTCAGGCTATAATACGCCTTCACGCCATACTTCGCCGCTGCGGCATCCGCCCGCGCCTTCACCACGTCGCACACCGCGACCAGGTCGGCGAGGGAATCGTTCTTGTGACACTGGGCATGCTGGTTGCCGATCCCGCGCAAGCCGACGACACCGATTTTGAGAGCCATTGGAAAGTCCTTTCTTTCTCCCAGATCCGAGCATCCTGAGCGGAGGGCCGCAGTAGTTCGCGGCCCGTAGTCGAAGGATGCGGCCTTGTGCTATGACCGCTTCGCATCCTTCGACTACGCACGGCAAACGACGCCGTGCTCCGCTCAGGATGCTCCGCTGATTTGCTGACTTGCTATTTGATGTACACGACCTTCCCCGTATCCACCGACTCAATCGCCGCCTGGAGCACCTTCTGCGCGGCGAGGCCGTCGGCGCCGGAGCCGTCAATCTCCTCCGGCCTGGCGCCATCCGTCACCTGCTGCAGGAACTTGTGGATGCGGTTGCGGAAGGTGTCCTCGAAGTCACGATGCCCGCCGAAGACCGGGTTGCTGTAGACGCGCTTCTCGAAGTCGCCCGCCGGGTAGAGGGTGGCCTCGCGCCACATGTCGTCAATGACCAGCCGGCCCTTGGCGCCCGCCACCTCGCACCGCTCCATCGGATGCCCGCGCTCGATGTCATAGGAGGCAGTCAAGCCGCCGACGCAGCCGTTCTTGAATTTCATGCTGAAGTGCGCGGTGGTGATGATCGTGCGGCCCGGCGCGGTCGTCCCGAAGCATTGCACCGCCTCGACATCGCCGCAGAAGTGGCGCATCACGTCCACCGTGTGAGGATTGAGCGCCTTAATCATGTAGTAGCGCGAGCTTTCGGCCGGGTTCTTGATCCACATGCTCATGTTGACGAAGAGCAGATGGCCCAGCCGGCCCTCGTTCTGCCACCGCTTGGCGATATAGGTCGCCTCGGTGAAGCGGTGGTTGAGGTTGATGCCGTAGCACAGCCCTTTCTCGGCCGCCTTCGCCACCATCTCCTCGGCTTTGGCGATCTCGTTGGAGATCGGCTTCTCGCCCAGGACGTGGCAGCCGGCCTCGAGCGCCTGCATGGTCGGCAAGTAGTGATCGCTGCCGTATTCATAGCCGCCGGTCGTGATGCTGCACAGGTCCGGCTTGAGCGCGGCCAGCATCTCCTGCGCATCGTAGAACGCGGGAACGCCGTGCGTCTTGGACGCGGCGTCGGCCCGATCCTGGCGGATATCGCACACCCCCACCAGCTCGGCCAGGGGGTCCTCGTTGTAGATCATGGCATGGCGGTTGCCGATCGGCCCCATGCCGATGACCGCGACGCGTAAAGACATGGTCATACTCCTTGAAACGTTGACACGTTGGCACGTTCGCACGTTGGCACGTTATTTTGTTCGCGAAACGTGAAACGTTCAAACGTGTTAACGTGCAAACGAAGGCATCATTTCCTCGCCTCGGCCTGCAACCGCGCCGCCTGCTTCGGATCGCCGATGTGCAGCGTATCGTAGGCTTGCTGCGAGGTCTTGAATGCGCCGATCCCCTCGTGGCCGTGCCAGTCGCCCTGGTGGTAGATCGGGTTGGGCAGGCCGGTCTCAGCTTCTCGCTTCGCCAGCCAGGCTTCCATGCGCGCTTTCAGCAGCGTGACCATCTCCGGCTGGCTCTCGGCCAGGTTGACCAGCTCGCCGGGGTCTTCGACCAGGTTGTACAGCTCCACGGCGGGCTTGAAGTGGAAGTCCGGCTCCAGCGCCTCGATCAGCTTCCATTGCGGGGTGCGCCAGCCGTGCTTGCGCATCCATGTGCACTCCGTGATGTAGAACTCGCTTTCGCAGGACGCCACCGCCCCGTGGATCATCGGCAGCAGGCTCTTGCCGTCGAACCTGATGTCCGTCTCGATCCCCGCCAGCTCCAGGATCGTCGGCATGAGGTCCTGATGGCGGTTGTAGCCGCCCACGCGCCGCCCCGCGGGGATCTTCCCCGGATAGCGGAGGATCAGCGGGACGTGGAGCGTCTGGTCGTACATGCTGTGGTGATCGAAGAAACAATCATGGTCGTAGAGGGTTTCGCCGTGGTCGCTGTTGATCACCACGATGCTCTCGTCGAGGATACCCTTCGCTTCGAGCGCGTTGAAGATCGTCTGGATGGCCGCGTCCATGTAGGCCACTGCGCCATCATATTGCGCGATCACGTAGTCCTTGTCGCTGATCCCCGGCGGCATCCAACTGGCGAAGAAGTCGCAGAACGGCTTGAACGCCATCACCGGCTGCATCGTCTTGTTCTTCGGGTCGCACTCGTTGCCGTGGTAGAACATCCGCTCATAGGGCGCGGGGGGCAGGTAGGGCGCGTGCGGATCCATGTGGCGGAGGAAGAGCAGGAACGGCTGCTTCGCCTTCGCCAGCCGATCGAGCTCCGGGATCGTCACCTTGTTGAGATTCTCTGCTTTCGGGCTGCGCCCCTCGTTCCAGCTCCCCCAGCCGGGAAAGTCAATGTAGGTGTCGAACCCCCGCGAGGCCGGGTTGCCGCGGAAGCCGACGCAGGTAGTGGTGTAGCCGTGCTCGCGCAACAGTTCGGCCAACGTCTTGACCTCCGGCCGCAGCCCGCCCTTGTGGCGCAGCGCCACAACCTGGTGGGTGAATAGATCCATGCCGGTGAACATGGCGGTGTACGCGGGTGTCGTCGGGATGTAGGCGCTGTAGGTGCGCTCGAAGACGGCGCCGCCCTGTGCAAAACGATCCATGTGCGGCGTGGTCAGCCGGGGATAGCCGTAGAGGCTCATGTGGTCGGCGCGCAACGAATCAATGCCGAAGAAGATGATGTTGGGCGGGCGTTTGCCGCGTCGCTGTGGTGACATGCTCCCTCCTGGAAAAGTCCGTCGTGGTGGCAAAAACGAGCTTGCATCGCTTGACACGTGCAGGCTTACACGTGTCAAGCGGTATTATACCGGAAGGCGGGATGCTTGTCAATAGGTTTGCCGCGAAAACACAAACTCTTTCTGTGGGAGGTCACGCGCGTGATCCCGCCCGCCGCGCTGACGGGCCAGGCGGCCGGGCTGGCGCGCCAGCATGGAACGACGCCCGAACAACTGGCAGCAAGCACGCTGCAAGAAGAACTCACGCGGCTGGGCGTCCCGTTTCACCTCGCCGACTTGCACGGCGCGGGAGAGGCTGCCGCCAGCAAGACGATGAAAGATAGCTGTCTTTCACCTTGTTAGCATCGGCAGATGCGTCTTATGCTGGAGTCCGGCGTCCGTGCCTTTGACCACATTCAGCGGCTGATAGCCGGTGAAGCCCGGAAACACGACGGACAGATGTGGATTCTTCAAGCGCCGCACCACAATTTCGCTCAATACGCGGCGATAGTCGGTCGTGATGGCGAGATCGCGTCTTTCATCCAAAGCATCGGTTGCCAGGCCGGGCCATTGACCGTAGATCCCCTTGTTTACATTACCGCCCAACACCAGCATCACGCCGCCGTGTCCGTGATCGGTGCCGCCGCTATCGTTTTGAGCCAGCCGGCGACCGAATTCGGTCATCACGACCCACGTCATCCGGTTCGCATAATTCGTCAAGTCAGTATAACAGGCGTGTAACCCTTGTGAGAGCGTGGTCACCAGCGCGGCGAAATAGCCCTGCCCATCATTCCCTTGATCCTGATGCGTATCCCATCCACCCAGGTCTACTGTGACCAGCCGCACGCCCAGGCCTTGCTTGATCATCTGCGCGATAAGTTTCAGCGAATCGCCGAAACTGCCGCCGGGATAGACTGCGCCAAATTCAGGCGCGTATGAGCCGAGATTCGCCAGTGCGATACGGTCGGAGACATCCAGGGCCTGAATGCCGGCCTGATACAACCAGCCTGCGCCGGTGTACATTGTGCGCAACGCGAGGCGTTGAAAATCCACCTGATCCCATTTGCCGCTGTACTCCAGACCGCTCAACGTAGAAATGGCCGCAGTGTTGGTGTAGCCGAGCAACGAATCAGGGCTGGCGGATTGGGCGGCGATCACCGGGATGTCGGTGCCGGCGATGCCGGTGACGGAGGCGAGATGGCGTGTCAGCCAGCCGGTCGTCGTTGTGGTGTTGCCTGGCGTGCCGCGTTCCAGCATGGCCATCGCGTCGAAGTGTGAACGCGTCGAATCGGTCAGGCCGGCGGCGTTCACGATGGCAAGCGCGCCGCCGTTGTAAAGCTCATGCAGACGGGTCGCCGCCGGATGCAGACCAAAAAAGCCATTCAAGTCCAGCGCGCCGCGCGTTTGACCGGGCGGGCGAATGCGGATATTGGGGCGGTTGAGCGCATAGTTGGCGTCGCCGTAAGGCACGATCAGGTTCAAGCCGTCCACCCCGCCGCGCAAAAAGATGAGGACAAAGATGTCCGAGTCGGTCGCAGTTCCCGAAAACATCTCAGGCGCGGCGAGCGCCAGGGGCGTGATGCGCGCGCCGGCCAGCGCGGCCATGGTGGTGCTGCAGCCGATGAAAAACCTGCGTCGCGTCAGTTTTGCCATTGTATACCGCCTCTCTGTCACCGCCACTGGGCATAGGGAGATGCCAGGATCAGCGCGACCAGGCTGTTGATGCGCTCATTCCGTTCATCGGTCGGCAAAGCCATATCCAGATTGCGGCCGCGCCCCATAAAATCGTAGAAAGGCTTCAGCTCGCTTTCCGCCAGGCGATAACCGAGTATGCGATCCGCCCAATAGCGCACAATCTGGCGCGGCGTCACCGATGCGGCCGGCGTCGCGTTGACCAGGTTCGGCGTCGCGCCCGTGATCCAACCCTCGCAGAGCATATTGAAGAAGTTCCAGCGGCGCAACAGGAACGTGCTGGTGAGCCAGGCATCGCGCGTGTCGGGATAACCGGTGGGCGGCGACCACTCGAAAAGTCGTTGTCCGACCAATGATATTTGCCAGCCAAAGTTATCGGTCCATGACCACTCGGCGGCGGTGGCGCGCAGGGCGTACACAATGGCTTCGAACGGGCGCTTGACCTTTTCGCCCCAGACACCGGTGAAATCCGCGTGGGTGAGGATGGCGCGGGTGACCTTGCGGAGTTGATCGCTTGCCTGGATATTCGTCGAGAACACGGCCGCCGCGGCGCTGATGAGACTTTCAGAGGGCTGGTCGCTGACCAGACGCCGCGCCAGACGGGTCGCCACGAAGCGCGCGGTGGCCGGATGCCGCGCGACCAGATCCAGCACATCACGGCCATCTTTCAGCGGCGCCTGATTGGGCATGATTTGCGTATTCAGCACGTTCTTTTGGAAGTAGTCGTGCCAATCGTTCCTGTAGAGAAACTCGCCGGTGTCCCCGGTGCTGGAACTATCGTTAGCTGACCAGCCGGTGAAACAGCGCGCAGCCTCATACACATCCCAATCCTGATAGCCGCTCCAGGTTGGATCTTTGGTTTGCACACCGGGTTTATACGCGGCAACGCCCAACGAGTGCAACTCGAACAACTCACGCGCATAATTTTCATTGGGACCCGCCCGCGAGTTGGAGACGTTATTGAGGTAGTAGAGCATGGCGGTACTGGCGGCGATCTCTTCGAGAAACGTGCGAAAATTGCCGAAGATATTGCGACGAATGCGGCGGTCGTAATCGGGCCAAACCAGGTAAATGGGATAGGCGTTCCCGTAGACGTTGAAGTGGTTGTGCCAGTGATCCACCAACGTTTCCTGCAGTTGTTTGCGCGAATAGATGGCGCGCAGCCAGGCCGCCGTCCGCACATTGGAAAACGCCAGATGCGACTCGGCATAAGACAGCTTCTTGCGCGCCCAGAGCGTCGGCACATCCGCATCCAGGAGTTGCAGGTTGGCTGCGGCCAGCCGCGCCGCGAAAGCGCTGTCATCTATGCTGGTGGGATCGAGCTGCTCTTCGATATACGCATTCACGCCGCTGGCGCGTACGCGCTGAAGATCGGCTGGCGACGGCCCGAATGCGATCCGATTGAGCGCAATCACTTCAACAGGTGGTCTGGTTGCCGCAACCGCTTGCACGGTCGTCTCTGTGCCCGGCAGCACGCGGGCCGGCCGCATCATCCCCTTCACAGGCGGATCATCCGACGATGCCGTTCCCGATGGAGCGCCCTGAGACCGCATCCTGTGTGATATCATTGCGCATGCTCCTTTTTCAAGTTCTTTCACGGGGCAAGCTATTGATGTGCGCGAAATAGATATATCTTGCAGATATTTATCTTAAGAATCTATTATACAGTGAAGACCGCATCTGTCAACATCGCTACACCTCAATCGCCGACCACAGCGAGACGCGTCCGCGTGATATTTGGGGTATTGACAAACGGCCACATTTCCGCGATAATCCCCTTGACACGTGTAAGCCTGCACGTGTCAGCCCAATGCAGAGGAAATCCGTGTCAAATCGCGTCACCCAAAGCGATGTCGCCCGCCGGGCCGGCGTCTCGCGCGCCACCGTCTCCAACGTGATCACCGACCGCAATAGCGGCAATATCCAGATCACGGAGGAGACGCGGCGGCGCGTGCTGGCGGCCGTGGAGGAGCTGGGCTACCAGCCGCACGCCGCCGCACGCAGCCTGCGTTCCGGCCGCACCGACGCTATCGCCTTGATCGTGCCTGACGGCAGCAACCCGCACTGGTGGGCCATCGTCCGTGGGGTCGAGGCGGTGACGCGTGAGCACGGCTGCCAGCTCGTCCTCAGCATCACCGGGCAGGAGGCCGAGCGCGAACGGCGTTCGCTGGCCGCGCTCGCCGAGCAGCGCATTGACGGGCTGATCCTGATCCTCACCTACCCGGGCCGGCTGGCCGATGAACTGGAGGCGCTGCGCCTGCAGGGCAGCCCGATCGTCACCTTCGGCCACGAGCTGCCGGGCAAAGACCTGGTGACGCAGGACTACGGCCCCGGCACGCGCGAGATGATGGAGCACCTGATCGGCCTGGGCCACACGCGCATCGGCTTCATCCACGGCGTCGCCCGACCCGGCCTGGCTGCCGATCGGCTTTTCGCGTATCGCCGCGCGCTGCGCGCGGCCGGCCTGCCCTACGAGAAGGCGCTGATCGCCCAATGCGGCCCGAACCCGGACGACGGCGCGTGCGCGGCCCATCGGCTGCTCGATCTGTCGCCCCGCCCCACGGCCATCCTGGGGGTCAACGATCTGATGGCGATGGGCGCGCTGCAAGCGGCCCACGAACGCGGGCTATCCGTGCCAGCCGACCTCTCCGTAGCCGGCTTCGATGACATTGACCTGGCGGAACATCTGACGCCGCCGCTGACAACTTTGCGCGCACATGGGGAGGAGATTGGCCGCCAGGCTGCCAGGCTCCTTTTCCAGCGCCTGGCCGAGCCGGAGCGACCGCAGCAGCGGGTCGCGATCCCAACTCAGATGGTGATTCGTCGTTCCACGGGCCGGATCTGGCAGGAGTAGACAGTATGTCAACCGCAACGCGCGATCCCTGGGTGGACGTCAAGACCTACCATGGCCTGCCGGCCGACCAGGTCATCTCGGCGCTCCAAAAGGAAATCCGGCGGGGTCATACCGAAAACGCCGTGCTCCTGGCCTACGAGATGGTGATCACCAGCCTCGCGCTGGAAGACTATCTGTGGAAGCGGCTGCTGGTCGTCTCGGTGGAGGACGTCGGCTTCGGCGAGCCGTCGGCGCCGGTGATGCTGAACGCGCTCTACCAGATGGTGCGGACCTTCGACCGCAGCATGGGCGAGCGCAAGCTCTTCGCCGTCCACGCGGTGCGCTATCTGTGCGGCTGCACGAAGGATCGCACCAGCGACGAGATGGTCAATTGGGTGATCCAGGCGGTGGCCGACGGGACGGCCCGGCCGGCCATCCCCGACTACGCCCTGGACATGCACACCGCGGAGGGCCGGGCGCGCGGCCGGGGCAAGCGGCACTTCTGGGAGGAGGGCGCGCGGCTCTTCCCGGAGCTGCCCGATCGTGATCTGACGTATCGCCAGCGCGTGATGGAATTACTCGACGAACCCTGATTCGGAGGAGGATCAACTATGCTCTACACTCGTCGCCACTGCGTCACCGAATGGGCGTACACCTCCGGCAAAGCGTACGCCGACCCCTTCAACGATGTCGAATTGGATGTGATCGTCACCGCTCCTGACGGCCAGGACGTGCGTGTCCCGGCCTTCTGGGCCGGCGACCAGACCTGGCGCGTGCGCTACGCCCCCCGACAGATCGGGGAGCACGCCTTCCGCACCGTCTGCTCGGATGCGGGCAACCCCGACCTGCACGGCCAGACCGGCGCGATCCTGGCCGCGGGCTATGATGGCGACAACCCACTGCTGCGCCACGGCTTCCTGCGCGTGGCCGCCGACCGCCGCCGCCTGGAGCACGCCGACGGCGCGCCCTTCTTCTGGCTGGGCGACACCTGGTGGATGGGCTTCACCCAACGGCTGAGCTGGCCCGCCGATTTCCAGCAGCTCACCGCCGATCGGGTCGCCAAGGGCTTCACCGTCGTCCAGATCGTCGCCGGGCTTTACCCCGACATGGACTGGTACGACGAGCGCGGGATGAACGAGGCCGGCTTCCCGTGGACGAAAGACTTTGCTCGCATCAACCCGGCGTACTTCGACATGGCCGACCTGCGCATCAGCCACCTGGTGCGTTCCGGCATCGCGCCGTGCATCGTCGGCGAGTGGGGCTACTTCATGGACTTCGCCGGGCCGGAGGTGCTGAAGAAACACTGGCGCAACATTGTCGCCCGCTGGAGCGCCTACCCGGTCATCTGGTGCACGGCCGGCGAGGCGATGATGAACTATTATCTGACCCGCGACCCGCGGCGCGACACCGAGGCGTGGAAGCTCGGGCGGCGGGCGGAATGGTCGGCGCTGGTGCGCCATATCCGGGCGCTCGACCCCAACAAGCACCCGATCACGATCCACCCGACCCGCTTCGGCCGGCAGCAGGTAGATGATCCGGCAGTCCTGGATGTCGAGATGTTGCAGACCGGCCACAGCGGCTACCCCACCCTGGCGAACAGCGTCCAGGCCGTGGAGGAGTCGCTGGCGGCCGAGCCGGCCTTGCCAGTGCTGATCGGCGAGGTCAACTACGAAGGCATTATGGAGTCGAGCCGCGAGGAGATCCAGCGGTTCCTCTTCTGGACAGCGATGCTCTCCGGCGCGATGGGCCACACCTACGGCGCAAACGGCATCTGGCAGGTGAACGGTCGCGAGAAGCCTTACGGCGCGTCGCCGCACGGCTCCTCGTGGGGCAACCGGCCGTGGGACGAGGCAGCCCGTCTCCCCGGCTCCGGCCAACTAGGCATCGCGAAACGGCTGCTGGAACGTTACGCGTGGACGAAGTTCGAGACGCATCACGAATGGGTTGAGCCGCATCAGACCGCCGAGAAGCGGATGCTGCCCTATGCCGCCGGCATTCCGGGGCAAGTTCGGGTGATCTACATCCCCGCCGAGGCGTGCTGGGTCGCCTGGCGCGGCGCGATGACCGTCAAGGGGCTGGAAGCGGGCGGCGCCTATCGCGCCACCTACTTCGACCCGACCAACGGCGTCGAACATGACTTGGGCAACGTGACGGGCGGTGCGGATTATGTCGCGCCGAAGCCGCCGGTGTTCCAGGATTGGGTGCTGGTGTTGGAGCGACAATAGATATAGCAGCGAATCAGGCGGATTCACCGAATAGCCAGCCCGATTCGATCAATCCTATAGATTCGCTGTTATATCGTCACTATCTATACAGGAGGAAAGGCCATGTTCAGACCGAAACTCAGTATCGCGGTAGTTCTCCTCACCGTGATGTCTCTGCTGCTTGCTGCGTGCGCGCCGACAGCCGCACCGCAGGCCCCGGCCGCGCCAGCGGCTACCACCGCGCCGGCCGCGACAAAGGCTCCCGCCGCCGCGCCCACCGCCACGCCGGGCGTGGTCGCCATCCAGAAGGCCGAGCAGGCTCAGGCCGAGCTGGAGGGCGAGATCGTCATCAGCCTCCAGTCCGCCGACGTGCAAACCTTCCAGGCGTTGGCGGATGCGTACATGAAGCTGCACCCGAAGGTGAAGGTGCTGGTCGAGTTGCGGCCGGTGGGCGGCGAGGACAGCTACCTCCAGTGGATACGTACCCAGTTCGCGGCAGGCAACCCGCGCGTCTCTATCCTGGAAAACCCCCACCTCCTCGACCTGATTCAGGAAGGGCGCATCCTCAACTGGGCGCCCTACATGAACAAGGTTAATCCCTACACGGGCAAGAAGTGGGAGGAGAGCTTCGAGACGTGGGCCCTCAACCTGACCCGCGACCTGACCACGGGTGAGCTGTACTACCTGCCCTACATGTCCACGCAGACCTTCTGGGTCTACAACAAGGATGCGTTCAAGAAGGCCGGCATCACCGATGTGCCGCCCCAGCCCACCTGGGATCAATTCGTGGACTGGTGCAAGAAGCTCAAGGCGGCCGGCTACGTCTGTATCTCGCAAGAAGGTCTGATTGATCGCATCTGGGGCGGCGGCAAGCTGCCGTGGCTGATGCGCTCGGCCATGGATCAATATCGCCGCGCCGACGTGCAGTTGGCGCGCTGCCAGCCCGGCGACTGGTGCTACCAGGAGGCGATTGACAGCAAGTGGAAGTACGATCCGACCGACCCGCGCAACGACGACACGGACAAGGTCTCGATCAACGTCGTGCGTCACCTGGCCGCGCTCAAGGACGGGAAGATCCGCTTCGACAACGAGTGCACGGCCGACATGATGGATCAGATCGGCCGGGTGTTCAAGATCGAAAACGGCTTCGTGCCGGAGGGCTTCCTCGGCCTGAAGGATAGCTATCCGCTCTTCCTGACCGGCAAGGCAGCCATGCGCCAGTCTACGGGCAGCATCTTCACAACCTTCGAGAAGGATATCAGGGCACTCGCCGAGGGCGCATACGCTGATCCTTCCGCCGTATCCAAGGATGAGGCCAAGGCCGCAACCGTGTTCGAGCTCGGCACTTTCGCCTTCCCATCGATCGAGGGCAAGTGTGTCCAAGGTAAGGCTCGCGCCAACGAGCTCTCTGCCGGCTACCTGGCGATTCCCAAGAAGGACCGCAAACAGAACGACCTGGAAGTGGACTTTGCTATGTTCTGGATCAGCCCGCAAGGGATGCGGATCTACCTGGACAACAGGCTGGATCCCAAGAACCTGCAGGGTGGCATCGCGGGGCCTACGATCATCAAGGGAGTCGAGCTGCCGGAGAAATGGCAGAAGATCCTTGGCAGCCAGCCGTTCATCGGCAACTACGAAAAGCCCGGCGCGCCCGCCGACAAAGTGGCCCGCGGCTTCTGGTTCTACGAGCCGACCAAGCGCGAATGGGCCATCATGGTGCAGGATTTCTTCGCCGGCAAGCTATCTTCCAAGGATTTCGCCACGAAGTATCAGAAGCTGCTGGAGGATAACTGGGACGGGCTGCTGAAGTACCTGAACTTCACGGCCGAGGACATCAAGCATCCCGAGAAGCGGCCGCCGGGGTGGGTGGCGGGCGGGCCGTATTGAGCGAAAGTGGGATCGCGAAGACGCGAAGGCGCACGAAGATCGCGAAGCGCGAAGAACGCGCCGGAATTGCCTGGTCTTTTGACGACCCAGCATCACCAAACGGCTCGTTTCGTGGACTTCGTGCTTCGTGACCTTCGCGGCGCTTCGTGACTTCGCGATCCGAACGCCCGGCGATTGCGCGCTAATTGAGCCATCGATGCTTATCAAACATATGAGAACGCCACGATCCATCGGTCGGTCTGCCATCGCGTTGATCGTCCTCTTATTGCTCGCCCAACCCGCTCTCGCGCAGGATGGCGGCGGGCAGCTCTGGCGGTTCGAGGCCGGCGGCCGGGTGCAGTCGGCGTCGGTGACGGCGGACGGCGAGCGCATCGTCCTGGGCGCGCGCGATAACCTGGCGCGCGCCCTCGACCGGTCGGGCCGGCTGATCTGGGAGTTCAGGGCGGCTAACAGCGTCCTGGGCGTGGATGTCGCGCCGGACGGCCGCTGGACCGCCGTCGCGTCGGAAGATCGCAACGTCTACCTGCTCGACGAGGCGGGGAATCCGCTTTGGCAGCACAAGGCCGGCCGAGCCATGAACAACGCCGCGGTCGCTGATGATGGCTCCCTCGTGGCAGCTACGTCAGACGATCGCTCCTTCTACGTCCTAGACGGCCGGGGCAGGCTCTTGTGGCAGGAGGACCTGGGCATCGGCGTCACCGGCGCGGCGATCTACGGGACGGGCGACAATGCGCGGGTCGTGATCGGCTCGGACGACGGCTACCTCACCATCTACAGCCGGACGGGCGATCACTTGCTGCAAACCCGACTGGACTACGACGTGCGGTCGGTGGCCGTGACACCCAATGGCGGCCGCATCGTCGCGGGCACCAGCGACGGGCTGGTCACGCTGCTCGATGGCGCGACCGGCAAACGCCTGTGGAGCTATAAGACCGGCAAGGCAGTCACCAGCGTCGCCCTTTCCCCCGATGGCCGGACGATCCTGGCAGGCTCCGAAGATAAACAGGCCTACCTCCTGGATGGCGACGGCAAGCTGGCGCAGACCTTCCAGCCCGGCGGTGAGGTGCTTGGCGTGGCGCTGTCGGGGGATGGGCAGCTTCTCGTGCTAGGCACGTCGGCCAACGCGGCGCAGGCGCTCGACCGCGGCGCGGCGCGGGCCAGCCAGACCGCCGGGCAGACGCGGCAGGGGATCACGCTGGCAGTCGCGGCTCTCGGGCTGGCGGCCGTCGTAGCGGCGGCGGCCTGGGCGGTGCGCCGGACGGCGATTGGCGGCCGGCTTTGGCGGCGGCTGACGGCCCGGCCGCGCGACCTGGGCCGGCGCATGTGGCAGGCGCGGCTCTCGTATGTGATGATCTTGCCGACCTTACTCCTGCTCCTGACCTTCAACTATTATCCGGCCTTCTCTGGGCTGTATCACGCGTTCACCGAGTGGAGTCCCGGCGCGCGCACCGAGTGGGTAGGGCTGGCGAACTTCGAGTTGTTGCTGAAGGATCGCTTCTTCATCTCCAGCTTTCGCAACACGGTCATCCTGGTGGTCGTGCAGATTCTCAAGACTCTCACCGTGCCGCTGCTGGTGGCCGAGCTGGTCTTCAACCTGCGGCATGACCGTGGCCGCTACTGGCTGCGCACCCTGTTCATCGTGCCGCTCGTTCTGCCGGTGGTGGTCGAAATCCTCCTCTGGAACAACATCTACGACCCGACCATCGGCCTCCTGAACCAGACGTTGATCGCCCTGGGCAAACCGGAATGGGCGCGCACCTGGTACGGCGATGCGAACGTCGCGCTCGGCTCGATCATCTTCATCGGCTTCCCGTGGGTCAGCGCCTTCGCCCTGCTGATTTTCTACGGCGGGCTGATCGGCGTCTCGGAGGAGATCTTCGATGCGAGTCGCGTAGACGGCGCCAGCGGCCTGCAGCGTTTCTGGCACATTGACCTGCCGATGCTGATGGGCCAGATCAAGCTGCTGCTGATCCTGAACTTCATCAGCGCGGTGCAGACGTTCGAGGTGGTCTACCTGACGACCGGCGGCGGGCCAGGCTCGGCCACCTACACCCCCGCGCTGGAGCTGTATTACATGGCGATGCGCATGTACAACATGGGCGCGGCCTCGGCCATCGGCATGATCCTGTTCGTCATCATCCTGGCGGGCACGATTATGAACATGCGGTTCGTGCGGTCTTCCATGGAATATGAAGCGTGAAGTCAGTTTGTCATTTATCCGCCATTGACGTATAATCGAAAATGCTATTCATCGAAACACCGCTTTTCACGGAGCTTGTTGAGGCTCTTCTTTCGCATGAGAGCTATGTCGAATTGCAGCGCGCTTTGATTCTGCGACCGGATGCAGGCCCGATCATTCCGGGCAGTGGCGGGATCCGCAAACTCCGATGGCGCACAGAATATGGCGGAAAACGAGGCGGATTGCGCGTGATCTATTACTGGTACGTGAGCGAGGACACATTTTACATGCTCTTCTTGTACAAAAAGAACGAACAAGAGGATTTAACACCCACGCAGATCAGATCGTTGCAGCGGTTGGTGAAGGAGTATCTCGCATGAAAGACGAAACTTTCGCGAAATTAATGGAAAGTATTAAGCAAGCCGGAGAAATTCGCCAGGGAACTCTCAAGCCTAGTAGGGTTTTCGAGTTCAGCCCGCTGGATGTGAAAGCGATCAGGGAACAGCTACAGCAATCGCAGAGCGAGTTCGCCCGGATGATCGGCATTAGCACCGCCACTCTGCAAAACTGGGAACAGGGGCGGCGCAAGCCGGAGGGACCGGCGCGCGCGTTGTTACAAGTTGCGATGAGGAATCCGATGGCTGTCAAAGACGCGTTGATGCCGCGAGACGCGCGCGCCGCGCAATAAGGGTAGGGACGCGATGATCGAGGTTGGCATTCACACGCCCTCGCACGATGGCGTCAAACATCGAACCCAGGAACAGGTGAAACAGACGACCATGTTCATCATCCTGGCCGTTCTGCTCCTGCTTACCTACGTCCCGCTGATCTACCTGGCGATCCTCGCGTTGAAGGACAACGGCCAGATCTACGGTCGCTTCTGGAGCCTGCCGAACCCGGTGCGCTGGGCCAACTTCACCTATGGGGCGCAGGCCATCTGGCGCTCGATGCTGAACTCCATCATCACGACCACCGTCTCAACGGCCGGGACGCTCGTCTTCGCCAGCCTGAGCGGCTACGTCTTCGCGCGCCACCGCTTCCCCGGCAAGGAGCTGATCTACACCGCCATCCTGGCGCTGCTGATGATCCCGCCGATCTTGACCCTCGTGCCGGCCTACGTGCTCATCTACAACCTGCACCTGCAGAACACCTATTGGGCGCTGATCCTGCCGTGGACTTCGGGCGGGCAGGTGTTCGCCCTCCTGCTCTGCCGCAGCTTCTTCGCCACGCTGCCCGAGGAGTTCTTCGACGCCGCGCGCATTGACGGCGCATCGGAGTTGGCGGTTTTCCTGCGCATCGCCGCGCCCCTCTCCGTGCCAATCCTGGTGACGGTCGCGGTCGTGCGCCTGGTGACGACCTATAACCAGTTCATGTGGCCGCTGGTGGTGATCTCCAGCCCGGCGCGCCAGGTCGTCGCGGTGGCGCTCACGCAGTTCACCTCCGACATGGGCATCACCGACATCGGCCCGCAGATGGCGGCCTACATCTTGGCCGCGGTGCCGCTGATTGTGCTGTTCTCGTTGGGGATGAAGCAATATGTGCAGGGGATTACGGCGGGAGGGTTGAAGGCGTAAGGATGAGGTAGTTTTGCCATTATGTCCCAAAGAGTGCTATCATGGTGGCTAAGCACGGAGAGACCATGCAAGAGTTGAAAGCGTTGCGTCAGGGATGGGATCAGATACACGTAGAAGAGACGAACCTGTTGCGCAACTTGAGTATCATGGAAAGCGCGACCCAATGGGCCAACTTACAACTGACCTTTGAACCACAGTTGCAGGAGACCGAGGCCCTGTTTGGCTCTGCACACCGAGAGATGCTCGCTGAGCTTCAATCCAGGTTACAACGATTGGTAAAGTGGCAAAAACGACATGAGCAATCTTTTTATAACCGTTCGGACGCTTCAGGCCCGTCTCGATAAAGCGGGCATCGCTTCGATCATCATCGGTGGTGTGGCGATTGCGGTCTGGGGCGAACCACGCGTGACTCGTGATGTTGATCTCAAAGTGATGCTGGGACGCGAGGAAGCGGGCCGCCTGCTCACCGTTCTTGCGCCCGATTATGTTTCGCTTCTCCCCGATCCGATCACTGCTCTCCACCGGCAGGCGATGCTGTTTGTACAAGATGAAGCCGGTACCCGTCTGGATTTGTTGCTCGCCGATACCCCCTACGATGTGCTCGCGATCCAGCGCGGACGGGATATCGAAGTGCAGTCGGGCTTGACCATTCGCGTGTGCAGCCCTGAAGACCTGATTATCTACAAATTAATCTCCACGCGGCCACGCGATCACGAGGACGCGGCCGGCGTTGTCCGCAGGCAAGGCGATGCCCTGGACGATCTCTATGTACTGGATTGGCTGCGCCAGTTCGAGCAGGCTTTGGACGATTCGACACTGGTGGCAGAATACAAACAATTGCGACGAAAACACAGATCGCGATAGGAACTCACTCGCAACCCCACGATCTTCCACTCCTGAAAATGACTACACCACCCAACATCCTTTTCATCCAAACCGACCAACACCGCTACGACTGCATCGGGGCGCACGGCCATCCACTGGTGCGCACGCCCAACCTGGATCGGCTGATCCGCGAAGGCGTGACCTTCAGCCAGGCGTTTTGCGCCAGCCCGGTGTGCCGGCCCGCCCGCGCCTCGCTGATGACCGGCGTCTGGCCGACGCGCCATGGCGTGATCTGCAACGAAAACGTGGAGGCGGCCGCAGTGTTACGGCCCGGCCTGCCCACCTGGAGCGAGGCGCTCTCCAAGGCCAGCTACTACCTGGGCTACGTCGGCAAGTGGCAGGTAGATCAGGAGCGCGACCCGACGCAGTTCGGTTTCCACGACTACATCCCGAACAGCGACTACAAGGCGTGGCGGAAGGCGCAAGGGCTGGGGCCGACGCCGCGCACGAACGGCTTCTGGGGCGAGGTGGATGGCGAGATCACGCCGGAGCAATCGCGGCTGGGCTGGGGCGCGAGCGAGGTGATCCGCCTGCTCCAGAAGGCCAGCCAACAGGAGCGGCCCTTCTTCCTCCGCTGGGACACCGACGAGCCGCACCTGCCGAACGTCGTCCCCCAGCCATACGCTTCGCTGTACGATCCGGCCGACATCTCGCCCTGGCCGAGCTTCGGCGACCCGCTGGCGGGCAAGCCATACATTCAGCGCCAGCAGTTGCGCAGTTGGGGCATCGAGGGGTGGACGTGGGAACAGTGGGCGCCGATCGTGGCGCGCTACCTGGGCGAGGTATCGCTGATTGACAGCCAGATCGGCCGCATCCTGGATGCGCTCGACGCGCTGGGGCTGGCCGAGAACACCCTGGTCGTCTACACCCCTGACCACGGCGACCTGTGCGGCGGTCACGGCATGGCCGACAAACATTATGTCATGTACGACGACATCGCCCGTGTGCCGCTGATCCTGCGCTGGCCCGGTGTGATCCCCGCCGGTCAGGTTTGCGATGCGTTCGTCTCGTCGGGCATTGACCTGGCCGCGACCTTCTGCGATGCGGCCGGCGCGCCCGCGCCCGCAACGTTCGTGGGCAAGAGCTTGCTGCCCTTTGTCAGCCGGAGTCCCGAACTAGTTCGGGACTCCAAACGTCAGGACATCTTCTGCACCTACTTCGGCAACCAGTTCGGCCTCTTCAGCCAGCGGATGGTGCGCGACCGGCGCTGGAAGTACGTCTGGAATCTGACCGCCGAGGACGAGCTGTACGACCTGGCAACCGATCCGGGGGAAGTCGCCAACCTGGCGACCCATCCCGAAGCCGCGGTCGAGCTTGCCCGCCTGCGCGGCCGGCTGCTCGCCTGGCTGGAGGAGACGCGCGACCCGATCCTGAATATGTGGACGCGACGGCAATTGGCGCAGGGGGCGAAGGAATAGGTCAACCTCCGGGCATCGTTCCAGCTCGCGAGCAACTCGCGATTGAAAGGAAGGGGCTGATAATCCCTGTTACGGGGTATCGGGAAGTTTGCAATTTACTGAGGATATGCTAGAGTTAACAATAGTCCTTGATTTCGACTGAACGAAGGTGAACTGATGGCCGCTGTGGTTCAGGCTCGCGACGAGGCTGGCGTGTCTTCTCCACCTGTCCTCAAGCTCGGTGACATTCACAAGCACTTTGCTGGCGTAAGAGCACTGGCAGGCGCCAACCTGGAGCTGCGCAACGGCGAAGTCCACGCGCTGGTTGGCGAGAATGGCGCCGGCAAGTCCACGCTGATCAAGGTGATTATGGGGGTGCACCAGCCCGATGCCGGGGAGATCCTCTACCGTGGACAACCCGTCACGGTTCCTTCTCCGCTGGACGCCCAGCATATGGGCATTGCGGCCATCTATCAAGAGCCATCGGTGTTCCCCGATCTGACTGTCGCCGAGAACATCTTCATAGGACACCAGCCACAGCATCTAGTCACCAAGAGCATCAACTGGCGCAAAATGGCGGATATGGCCGTGCAGCCGCTCAGAGCACTGGGTGTGGATCTGGACCCCCTCCGGAAGGCGCGTGGCTTGACGATCGCCCAGTTGCAGATGGTCGAGATTGCGAAAGCCCTCTCCTTTAACGCCCAGGTGTTGATCATGGATGAGCCGACCTCGGCGCTGACCCTGCATGAGGTCGCGGATCTCTTTCGCATCGTCCGGCAACTGCGCGCGGCCGGTAAGGCTGTTATCTTCATTTCGCACCGGCTGGACGAGGTGTTCGAAATCGCCGACCGGGTCACAGTCCTGCGTGATGGCCATTACATCGGCACTCGCGATGTGCGAAATGTGACCCACGATGATCTGATCCGGATGATGGTGGGTCGCACACTCGACACGCTGTTCCCCAAGCTCGAAGTGCAACCAGGCGAGATGGTTCTAAAGGTCGAAGGTCTGACCCGCAACAAAGTCTTCCATGATGTATCGTTTGAGTTGCGCCGGGGCGAGATCCTCGGCCTGGCCGGGCTGGTCGGCGCCCGGCGCACCGATGTAGGGCAGGCGCTTTTCGGTATTGCGCCGGCCGATAGCGGGAAGATCTGGTGCTTCGGTCGGGAAGTCCAAATCCGTGGCCCCAAGGATGCCTTGCGGCTTGAGCTGGCCTATGTGCCCGAGAACCGCCAGCAGCAGGGGCTGGTCCTGCCGATGAGCATCACGAGAAACATCACCTTGACGATCCTCAGCGAGTTTGCCAGGATGAGCTTTCTCGATGAGATGGCGGAAAGCAGATTGGCCGGGAAGATGGCCCAGGACCTGCAAGTCAAGTGCGCCAGCCTGGCGCAGCCCACGCGCGACCTCTCAGGCGGCAACCAGCAGAAAGTAGTCCTGGCCAAATGGCTGGCCACCCGGCCGCGCATTCTCATTCTTGACGAACCGACGCGCGGCATTGATGTCGGCACGAAGGCCGCCGTGCATGAGTTGATGAGCCAGCTCGCCGCCCGGGGGTTGGCCATTCTGATGATCTCTTCAGAGCTGCCCGAGATCCTGGGCATGAGCGACCGCGTGGTGGTCATGTGTGAAGGCCGCGTCACCGGCCGTTTCACACGCGCCGAGGCGACGCAAGAAAAGATCCTGGCGGCGGCTACGGTACGGAATCACGCGCTGAAGGATGTTCTACTGGGCTCAGGATAGATGCTCATGTCGGACGATTTTCAGGGCCACACTCGCAGCATAGCTCCGAGCGAGCTATAACACGGGGCAAAGGGGATCTACGTCGGTGAACACTCGTACTCCTTCGGGGGATCTTGGGCAATCCACTGTGCGCAGTCCGCAATCCGCGGGCAGTTGGGCGCGGCGCTTGTTGTTGCTGCTGGCCAGCGTGCGCGAAGTCGGTATCGTCCTGTTCCTGGCGATCTTGATACCCCTCATCAGCATGCGCCAGCCCAGGTTCTTCGCCGTGGACAATTTCCGCGACATCCTTCTGGATATCGCGATCGTATCCATTGTTTCCATCGGGCAAATGATGATCATCATCGCCCGCGGCATTGATCTCTCGGTTGGCTCGGTGCTCGGTCTGGTGGCGATGGTGGTCGGACTGATGATCCGTGACAAACCCGCGTTCCCCATGCTGGTCGCCGTCCTCGCAGGGGTTGCAATGGGGCTTTTCCTGGGCAGTATCAACGGCTTGCTGGTGACCAAGGGCCGGGTGCCGTCCATCATCGCAACCCTGGGCACCTTGAGCATCTACCGGGGCCTGGTGATTGTCATCAGCAAAGGGGAGTGGGTGGATGCTTATCGCGTTCCACCGGCTTTCGTCCAGATCACGCGAGCGCCCTTGCTGGGGGCGCCGGCGTTGATCATCTACGCGCTCGTGATTGCTGTTATCTTCTACTATTTCCTGAACTACACACGAACCGGCCGGGACATCTACGCCATCGGCAGTAACCCCGCGGCTGCCAGCATGGCCGGCATCCGCAGCCAGCGGATCACCTTTCTCGTCTTCGCGATCACCGGGACGCTGGCGGGACTGTCCGGCGTGCTCTGGGCTTCCCGATTCGCAGCAGTGGCCAACGACACGGGCACAGGCTTCGAACTGCAGACGGTCGCGGCCGCCGTAATCGGCGGCGTCAACATCTACGGCGGCTCAGGCACCGTGCCGGGTGTATTGCTGGGCGCATTGCTGATGGGCATTATCGTCAATGCCCTGACGATCACCGGTATCTCCCCCTTCTGGCGATTGGCCGTCCAGGGGCTGGTGATCCTGCTGGCAGTGATCGTGGATGCCATCATTGAACGCCGCCTCAGAAGAGTCTTCTAGGATGGCAGGCAACTCGTGAAAGCAACTGATCAAGTCCAGAACCTTGCGAAACAGGCCAAGACCAGCAGGTTGAGGCTTGGGCTGGCGCTTGCCCGCTGGGAGGTTCAACTCGTCATCCTGCTTCTCCTCGCGGTGCTGGCCTCGTCCTTCCTGTCACCGTATTTCCTGGATGTGCGTAATCTCTTCGACATGACGTTCAACTTCATGGAGAAGAGTCTCATGGCGCTTGCCATGACCTTCATCATCATCGCCACCGGAAGTGTAGACCTATCCATCGCCTCCACCATGGCGATGAGCGCCATCGCCATGGCGATCGCGTTTCAGGCCGGCCTGCCGATGGGATTGGCCCTGGTTGTCGGTCTCGCCGTCGGTACGTTGGGCGGGCTCTTCAACGGGCTGCTGATCGGCAAGGCCCGGCTGCCGGCGCTGGTCGCAACCCTGGGCACCTACGCGCTCTACCGCGGCCTCGGCTATTCGATGCTGGGCGATCTCACCATAAAAGGCTTTCCGGATCAGTTCAACTACCTGGGGCAAGGATACCTTCCCGGCACACCCGTGCCTTTTGCTCTGGTGCTTTTCCTGGCGCTGGCGGTAGTATTCGGCGTGGTGTTGCATCGCACCACACTGGGCCGCTTCCTGTATGCGATCGGCCTGAACGAGGAGGCCTGTCGCTTCTCAGGCGTGGCGGTGGATCGGATCAAGGTCTTGCTATTCACGGTGTCGGGCTGCATGGCCGCCCTCGCGGGCGCGATGCTGGCGGCCCGTTTCGGCAGCACGCGGGCAGACATCGGCCTGGGTTTTGAGTTGGACGTCATCACGGCGGTTGTCCTGGGCGGCGTTGACATCGGCGGCGGCTCAGGCAGCATGGTAGGAGTCGTGTTGGCTCTGTTCCTGTTGGGGATCGTGCGGTTCGGCATGAGCCTGCTGAACATCCGCGGGCAGGTTCAGAGCATCGTCGTCGGACTCCTGCTTATTTTGGCGATCCTGTTGCCTCAGATCATCCGCAGGCTGCAGGAACGCGCAACGCCTCGCGAGGGAGAAAGGAGGTAAAGCGGGATCTCCGCAGACCCGCAGCGGATATCGGTGCGTCGAAGAGTTTACGATCCATGCAGTCACACCATTCAACCCACAGGGAGGTTCAAAGATGAAAAGGTCAATCTTTCTGCTCGTGGTTCTGTCGCTGATCATCTCCATGGTGCTTGCGGCGTGCGTCGCGGCGCCTGCGCCACAACCTGCCGCGGAGAAAAAGGCCGCTGCTTACAAGCTGTACATGATCTCGAAAGTGGCGGGCATCCCCTACTTCGAACAGAACAGCAAGCCGGGCGCTGAAGAAGCGGCCAAGGAGTTGGGCGATGAGCTGATCTGGGCCGCGCCCGCCAAGCCGGACGCGACCGAGCAAATCCAGATGATAGACTCCGCCATCGCCCAGAAGGTGAATGCGGTCATGGTCTCGGCTGACGATGCGGCCGCGCTTTGCCCGGTGATGAAGAAAGCTCGCGATGCGGGTATCGTGGCGATCGCGTGGGATTCAGACGTCAATGCCGAATGCCGCCAACTGTTCCAGATGCAGGCCGACGCCGAGCAAGTCGGTCGCGGCCAGACGCAGATCATGTGTGAGTTGCTAGGCGGCCCCAACAAATGCGAGGGCGAGGTCGCGATCCTGAGCGCGGCCGCCACGATGACCAACCAGAACACCTGGATTGACTGGATGAAGAAGGAATGGACGAAGCCCGAATACGCCAAGATGAAGTTGGTCGGCGTCGTGTACGGTGATGACGTAGATCAGAAGAGCTACCAGGAGGCGTTGGGCCTCTTCAAAAGCTATCCCAACCTCAAGGGGATCATCTCGCCGACCAGCGTTGGCGTCGCGGCGGCCGCGCGCGCCCTCGAGGATCAGAAGCTGAACGGCAAGATCATGTTGACCGGTCTGGGCCTCCCCAGCCAGTTGAAGCAGTATGTCAAGAGCGGTACGCTGCCCAAGTTTGCCCTGTGGAACCCGCGAGATCAGGGCTACCTGACCGCGTACATGGCGCACGCGTTGCTGAGCGGCCAGATCAAGGGCGCGAAGGGTGACAAGTTCAAGGCAGGCCGCCTTGGCGAGTACACCGTCGGTGATAACGGGGTCGTCCTCCTGGGGCCGCCGACCGTGTTCGACAAGAATAATATTGATAACTTCAACTTCTAGGCCCGCAAGACTTCCGAAGTCTCCACAACCGGCAAGACTTCGGAAGTCTCCCGTATCCGCATGTGCGTATTGACAAGTCAATCAACCTCATTGTATACTTGTCCGTACAGGATCATGATAGCGGCGGAAGGGCGGACGACCAGTTTCGCCTTTCCGCTGTCGCAGCTTCCCGAAATGGTGTGGCTCTTCAGGAGGTGAAGATGGCACGATGAACGCATGTGAACACGCTCGTTCGATGCTCTAGATAATCCACGACCCTTACAAAAACAGAAGGAGATGCTACCCATGTCTGGCCTGAAACTCTCGCGTCGCGATTTCCTCCGGCTCGCCGGCGCCACCGCCAGCGTGACCGCATTGGCGGCGTGCCAACCGGCTGCTGCGCCGGTTGCCGCGCCCACCGCCGCGCCCAAGCCCGCCGAAAAGGCGACCGAGGCGCCCAAGCCCACCACCGCCCCGGCCGCCAAGGGCGTCACAACGGTGCGCCTGCTTACCACCCACGGCGCTACCATGGCCCCATTCATCGCCGACTCACTCAAGAACTTCGCCAAGGAACGCCCTGAAGTCAAGGTCGAGCACGAAGACCTCACGGAGGGCTATTACGACCGCTTGAACGTCATGGTCGCCTCACAGACCCTCCCCGACGTGGTTAACCTGCGCTCGTTCGATATGTTCGACTGGTATCGCCTGGGTAACCTGCATAGCGTCAGCGACTTCCTGGCCCTCGAGCCCGCGCTGAAGGCGTCGGACATGGTGGATGCCATCATGAAGAGTTGTTACTTCGAGGGCAAGTACTGGGGCCTGCCTTACGATGCCTCCACCATGATCTTCTTCTACAACCGGGACCTGCTCAAGCAGGCGGGCGTGGAAGAACCGAAGGACACCTGGACGATTGACGACATGCTGAAGGCGGCCCAGACGCTGACCAAAGGTGACAATTGGGGCTTCGCCCGGCTGCCGGACTATGCCGACTGGCGGCTGGAGCCGTGGATCCTGGCCTACGGCGGCACGATTATCAACGAGGCGCGCGACCAGTGGACCATGGTGGGCGACGCCGCCGAGGCCGCCATCCAACTCTTGGTAGACATGCGCAAGAAGTACAAGGTCGCGCCGGAGCCGGCCGCCGCGGGGAGCATCAACATTTTCGTGTTGGGCAAGGGCGGCCTGGTCAACGCTGGCCAGTGGGAGATTCCCGGCGACCGCGAAGCCCTCAAGTTCGACTGGGACGTAGCATGGTTCCCGACCGGCAAAGCCGGCTTCAAATCGATCACCCACGGCGGCACCTACATCATGTACGCCAAGACCAAAGTCGCTTCTGAGGCGTGGAAGGTACAACGCTGGATCTGCGCTGAGAAGGACTGGCAGATGAACGTCTACGGCAAGTCCGGCTACTCGATCCCGGCCTACAAGCCCGTAGCCGAGGAAGCCTGGATGGCGCCCATCAACGCGGGCAAGCCGCCCAAGCGGGCGCACCTGGTCATTGACCAGCTCAACAAGTCGCAGCCCGGCGCTCTGTGGCCCAACTATTGGAAGATCGCCGGCTTCATGAAGGAAGAGTTAGACAAATGCTTCGTGGAGAACGTCCCGGTGAAGGACGCTCTTACTGTGCTCAAGAAGCGATCCGATGAGGCTATGAAGGAAGCGCTGAGCCAGAAGAAGCCTTAATGACCATGCGCGGCGGCCGGCCTGGGCCGGCCGCCCATTGCACACCCCATGGAGGTTCGCATGGCCGTGGCCGATGTCTCGAGTGCCGCAGGGACAACCCATCATGTCCCGTTTTTCCGCAGCCTGCGTTGGCAGGAGGCAAAGTGGGGTTATCTCTTCTTGTTGCCGAACCTGCTCCTGTTCCTGGCCTTCACCGTGTTTCCGGTCTTCGCCAGCTTCTACTACAGCCTGAACGACTGGAACATCCATATGCCCATGCAGTTCGTCGGGCTCCAGAATTATTTCAAGCTGCTGCGGGACCCGGTCTTCGGCCAGGTGGTGGTTAATACTTTCTACTATACCTTCGGCATCCTGCCGGTGCAGACCGTCCTGGGGTTGCTGATCGCCTTGGCGCTGAATCAGAAGATCCGCCTGATGACCATGTATCGCGGGATGTATTTCGTGCCGGTGGTCACTTCGATGGTGGCGGTCTCCATGGTGTGGCAGTGGATGTATGAGCCGACCTATGGGATCATCAATAGCGGCCTGAAGCTGGTCGGCATCCAGGGCCCCAATTGGCTGTTCTCGAAAGAGTGGGCCATGCCGTCGGTGATCATCATGAGCATCTGGAAGAACGTCGGGTACAGCGTGGTGCTCTATCTCGCCGCGCTCCAAGGAGTGCCCGAGTCGCTGCACGAGAGCGCCATGATTGACGGCGCCAATGCGTGGCAACGTTTCCGCCACATCACAGTCCCGTTGATCTCGCCCACCACTTTCTTCATCGTCATTCTCACCATCATCGGCTCCTTCCAGTCGTTCGACGCCATATACACCCTGACGCAGGGCGGACCCTCGCGGGCGACATCGGTGATCGTGCACTACCTCTACCAGAACGGCTTCCAATACTTCGCGATGGGATACGCTGCGGCCATCGCCTACGTGCTCTTCGCGTTTCTGCTGGTGGCGACCCTGCTACAGTGGTACTACCGGAAGCGCTGGGTGTTCGGCGAAGAATAAGAGGGAGGGATACGATGCAACTTGCCAGAACCCTGGCGACGCCTCGCGCCGCACGTGGCGCAGACGGCGAATCTGGCGTTGCCGGAAGGCGACGCAGCCCCCTGCGCAGCGCGATCATCCACCTGCTGCTGGCCGCCGTTGGCGTGATGTGGATGATACCGTTCATCTGGATGGTCAGCACCTCCTTCAAGCACCTCTCGCAGGTCTTCGTCTATCCGCCCGAGTTCATACCCAATCCGTGGATCTGGACCAATTATCCCCGGGCCGTGACTGCGGGGCCGTTCCTGAACTGGGTTTTCAACTCGTTTCGCATTGCCGTGCTGGTAACTGTCGGGCAGCTCATTACTTGCTCTTTAGGCGGTTATGCCTTTGCGCGCCTGCGTTTTCCCGGACGAGACACGCTCTTCCTGATGTATCTAGCCACCATGATGATCCCCGGCCAGGTGACCATTATCCCGGTGTTCGTGATGATGAACCGCCTGGGCTGGGTGGACACACCGCTGCCGCTGATCATCCCGGCGCTGGCCAGCGCTTGGGGTACCTTCCTGTTCCGACAGTTCTATCTGACTCTGCCGAAAGAACTGGAAGACGCCGCCAAGATTGACGGCTGTAGTTACTTCCGCATCTACACCCAGATCTTAGGCCCACTGGCCAAGCCGATTTTCGCAACCCAGGCCGTCTTCAGCTTCATGGGGCACTGGAATGACCTGTTCGGCCCGCTGATCTACCTGCAAACCAAAACCTCCAAAACCCTGACGGTGGGGCTGTTGCAGTTTCGCGCCGACTACCAGGGCCTCAACCAGTGGGGCATTATGATGGCCGGCCTGACGCTGAGCGTACTGCCGATCCTGATCCTCTTCGTCGTCGGCCAGCGCTACTTCGTGCAAGGCATCGCCCTGACGGGCATCAAGGGCTGAGAAGGCTGGAGGTTACATGGCCTACGACACCATGGCCGCGGTCGCCGAGATCCAGCGGCGCTATCCCCCGGCGCGCATCGCGGCCTCACGCGGCCGGCTGCGCGCCGTCTGGAACGGGGATGACCCGCCACCCGCCAGATCGAATGGCGCTGACATCCCCTTCATCTTCACCGGGGTCCCGAATGCGACGGATGCCAACGGCGGGATGCTCTACGAGGCGCGCTACCCGCGCGAGGATCTGCTGGCCTACCAGTTGGAGGCCATCCTGGCCCGCGCCGCGGTGGAGGACGACTACATCCCCTCGCTCTTCCCCGGCTGCCGCCAGGGCTTGATCCCGACCGCCTACGGCGCGCGCGAAGAATGGACGTCGGATCACTACTGGCTGGCGCCCCGGCTGGCGTCCGCCGAGGAGGTGGACGGGCTGCCCCAGCCCGACCTGCGCCGCGACGGCGTGGCCGCCGAGATCCTCGAGAACACGCGCTTCTTTCGCCGCGCCACTGAGGGGCAACTTCCCATCCAGATGCCCGACATGCAAGGCCCGCTGGACCTGGCGGGCAATATGCTGGGCGCCGAGCGGCTGATGGTGGAGATGTACGACCACCCCGCGGCCGTCCACCGGCTGCTCGACCGCATGACGCATGACTTCATCGCCTACCTGCGCCTCCAGGAAGAGGCGTCGGGAGGCACGCTGGTGCCGATCCATTGTATGCCGACCGTCTGGCTGCCGCCCGGCCACGGCATGTCTTTGAGCGAAGACCTGCTGGCGGTGATCTCGCCGCGCTTCTATCCGACCTTCGCCCGGCCCTACAACGAGCGCGTGGCGGCCGAGTTCGGCCGGGTGGTGATCCACTCCTGCGGGAGCTGGGAGCACAACCTGGCCGGCTTGGCGCAGACACGGGGCCTGCTGGGAGTAAACTTCGGCGTCAGCGAGACCGACCCGGAACGCGTCGCAGCCCAGTTTGGCCGCCGCGCCGTGCTGTTGATGCACCACACCGTCGTCACGTGCAACGGCCTGCGTCGCTTCAGCACGGCCGAGTTCGTGGATTGGGTCTTCGATTTCGTCAAACGTCACGCGCTGCGGGCCATCCCGTTGCTGGTGCCCGATGCCGGCATGACCGCCGAGCAATGCGCCGAGTTGGCGCAGGCGGCGCGTCGAAAGGCACAATGGACATAAAGGAGAAAACGCCAGATCATGAGCAATTCAGTCCAACGAATCTCGCTGCAGGAACGCATCAAGGGCTGCCTGGTGGGCGCGGCGATCGGCGCCGAATTGGGGTATGCCAGGGCCGCCCACCCCGAACGTTACCAGTGGGCCAATCCCAGGGATGTCCTGGACTTCATGCCGCAGCGGGCCAGCAAGCTGGCCGGCGAGGAGAAGCGCATCACCACCGCTTCGCTCCTCCCCTTCATCAACCTGGGCATCCAGGCCTATCTGAAGCGGCGCGGCCGGGTGAACCCGGAGACCTTTGCAGCCTGTCTCAAGGAGGACGCGCAGATCGCGGCCGGGGTCTTCACGTGGGACGGCGTGCACACCACCCAGGAGGTGCTCAAAGAAGGGATGCACCCGCGCATCGGCGGGATGCTCAACGCGCCGTGCGGGCTGATCGCCGCAGCGATGCCGGCGGTGGGCATCTATCACTTCGCCGACCCGGAATATGCGTATCTCGATGGGGTCGAGCTGGCGTCCGTGACGCAGCCGAGGGAGGGCGCCGATTGGGCCGCGCTGTGCGCGGCGGGCATCGCGGCGGCCTTCGATCCGGCGAGCGATGTCGAAAGCCTCATCGAGACCGTGCTGAAGATCGCACACCGCCACTGCAAAGATGCATATTACCGGATCAACCACATGTTCAGGATGCCGGCGCGACGCCAAACGGTAGATGACGCCGCCTTCGCCGAATGGTGGATGAGCAGCGGCGGCCGCGGCGATGGCCGGAACGACACCAATTGGATCGGCTACAACCCGATGCAATACGTCCTGCCGCTGTTGCGCGCCTATGGGCCAGACGCCGTGCGCTTCATGGCGCTGATGACCGCGGCGACGCCCTTCTCGTGGTATGAGGCCAGCACGGGCGGCCGCCCGGTTCCTGCCACCGTGGGCGGCGCCATCATCGGCGCGCTGCGCGGGGCCGAGGCGTTCCCGGCGGAATGGCGCGCCTGGGCCGAACCGCTGGCCGCGCCCTGGCTGGCGATCGGCGAGGTGGTCGAGAGCCGCCTGGCGACCGAGGCCGCGGTGATCGTGAACACGCAAAAGCTGGCGGCCACCCCATCGGGGGAGCTCTCGCTGTTGCAGGACAAGGTCTACGGCGCGCTGCTGGCGGGCGCCATCGGCAACGCCATGGGCTCCGTGGTCGAGGGCCGACACTACTGGGAGATTGACCAAATGCACCCCGGCGGGGTGCGCACCGTGCTGGAACCCAAGCGGCTGGAAACGGAAGATGACAACCAGATGGCGATGCTGCTGGTGGAGACGTACATGGCGCGCGACGGCCTGCCGGTGATGGCGCGGCATTTCGGCGAGACCTGGTACGAGCGACTCAACCGCGACCACTTCTACGCGTTGTGCATGGGCCACGCCTACGACTTGATCCGCGAGGGCTGGGACCCCCGCATCACCGGCCACTGGAGCGTGGTGACCGGCTCGACCGTGATGTGCATGGAGCCGGTGGGCATCTACCACGCGTGCGATCCCGACTACGCAGCCCTGGACGCCACTGCGATCTCCTATATGTACCAGCGGGGCACCGACAACCAGGCCGCCACCATGCTGGCAGCGACCGTGGCCGAGGCGTTCCGCCCCGAAGCGACCGTGGATAGCGTGCTGGAAGCGGCCATCGTCGCGGCCGGAGAGGTCCCCCTTCACACCTTCGACGTGCGACCGTACAAGACCGCCGGCGAATACATCCGTTTCGTGCTCGACATCGCCAGCGATTATGACGACGTGCTGGCCGTGCGGCCCATCCTCTACGAGAAGTGCCTGTTCTACCACATGATTGACCCGCTCGAACTGTGGGCGCTCTCGCTGGCGATGTTCAAGATCGCCAACGGCGACGTGCGGCAGGCCGCGATCGGCGGCACCAACATCGGCCGCGATTCCGACACGATCTCTGGCCGGGCCGCGATGCTCTCCGGCGCGCTCAAGGGCGCGGCCGGCGTGCCGCCCGAGTGGATGGCGCTCTTCCGGCCGGAGGTGCTGGCGAAGATCAAGAACAACGCCGGCCGGCTGGCGGAGCTGGTCGGGGTCAAGCGCCTGACGCGGCTGCAGAAACGGCAGGCGATCGGCCGGGCGTGAAGTCTGTCTATTTGACAATCACTTGTCCCTATGATACCCTTTACCTTGTATACACAAGTAGACAGGCTATCACCCCATACCAGCGACGTATCTTCTCTAATCTTCGGAGGCGCAAGACTTCCGAAGTCGCCTCGCTTTTCTGAGAAGATGCGAGAAAGGAAGGCCAATAAGGACAAGAACCCGAAGGCATCAGTCTATAGCCAGCGACCAACTGACATTAGCAGTAATGCATCTGTGCCTCGACAGTCAAGGAGTGTCCAATGAAGAGGATCTCTCGTCGCAGTTTTCTCCAGGCCTCGGTAGGCGCTGCTGCTGGGATGGTCGTCGCCGCCTGCGCGACCCAAGCGCCACCGCCGGCAACTGTCGCCCCAGCTCCCGCCAAGGCGGAACCTACGGCCGCGCCGGCCCCCACCAAGGCCGCAGCTCCCACGGCTGCCCCGACCGCCGCGCCCGTCGCCACCAAAGCCGCCGCCCCCACGGCTGCGCCGGCAGCCAGTAAATTCCAGGAAGCGCCCATGCTGGCCGAGCTGGTGAAGACCGGCAAGCTGCCGCCCATCCAGGAACGTCTGCCCGCGAATCCCAAGATCGTGCAAGACCTGCCGCCCGAATGGCTGAAACAAGAGGTCGGGCAATTCGGCGGCACGCTGCGTCTGGCTGGCCCGGCCATGCAATACGACAATGACGGCTACATGATGTGCGAAACGCCATTGCTGAACACGCCGGGCATCCTGGGCGACAATATCCAGCCCAACGTGCTCGAGAAGTTCGAGGCCAGCCCCGACGGCAAGAGCTTCACGATGGCGCTGCGCAAGGGGACCAAGTGGTCCGACGGCAAGCCGGTCACCACGAAGGACGTCACCTTCGTCTGGGAGGACTGGTACAACAACGCCGAGTTGAACCCGAATGGGCCTCCTGGCTGGTTGCGGGCCGGCACCAAGGCGACGGGCGAGCCGATGAAACTCGAGATCGTGGATGACTACGCCTTCAAGTGCTCCTTCACGCAGCCTTACGGCGGCTTCCCGGTCGGGCTTGCCATCGCGTCCTGGCACGCGTACGACGTGCTGTTGCAGCCGCGCCACTACCTCGAGCAGTTCCACAAGAAGTACGCCGATGCGGCCAAGCTCGATGCCGCGATCAAAGAAGGCAAGTTCGAGACCTGGGTGCAGCTCTTCAACAACAAGTGGGGCATCAGTTGGGATTACATGCGGGCGAAGACCATCCCTCTGCCCAAGCTCAGCCCGTGGATCCTCAAAGAGTCCAACGACCAGCGCACCGTCCTGGAGCGCAACCCGTACTACTTCAAGGTGGATGCGGCTGGCAACCAGATGCCGTACATTGACCGCATCGAGTTCACCACCGTTGCCGATCCGGAGGTGCTCGCCGTCAAGCAGTTCGCCGGCGAGACCGATTACGGCTGCGAGGTGGTCACGATGCCCAAGATCGCCCTCTACAAGCAGAACGAAACCAAAGGCAACTACAACCTGAAGTTCGGCAACATCCACCGCACCGCCGGCGCCATCTTCGTGAACATGACGTTCAAGGATGATAACTGGCGCAAGGTCGTGCAGGACATCCGCTTCCGCCAGGCGCTCAACATGGCCCTCAACCGCAAGGAAATCATTGACGCGGTCTACTACGGCTATGCCGAGCCGACCGACATGGTTCCCAATAAGTATGACGAGGCGGGCGCCATGAAGCTGCTGGACGCGATGGGCCTGGACAAGAAGGATGCCGAGGGCTTCCGGCTGGGGCCGGATGGCAAGACCTTCACGATCCTGATCGAGCCGCACAACGACTTCTGGGATCATGGCCCGGTCGCCCAGTTGGCCGCGCAGTTCTGGAACAAGATCGGCATCAAGACGACGGTCAAGCCGCTGACCGGCGCCATCTGGGGCCCCAAGGTCAACGCGAACGAGTTGCAGGCGACCGTCCTCTTCGATGTCTCTACGCTCTGGTACTATCAGGCGTATGGGTTCAACCTCTGGGGTTCACTCTGGGATACCTGGCGCGCTACCGGCGGCAAGCAGGGTGAGGAGCCGCCACAGGCGGTCAAGGATCTGTACAACAAGACCGCGAGCGTCATGGATGTGGCGCCTTCGGAAGGCCGCAAGGTTGCCAAAGAATGCGAGAAGATGGTCTTCGACAACGTGTGGTACTTCCCGATCAGCGTCAACCACAAGCAGCCGCGCATCGAGAACAAGAAGCTCGGCAATGTCAGCACTAACGAGATGGCGTTCTCGATCGCCCAGACGTTGTCTATGGAGCAGTGCTTCTACAAGGCTTAACTGCTTCCTGAGCCTGCCGAAGGCCCTCTTCGACAGGCTCAGGGGGCGTGGGACGGACTTACCCGATCCCGTCCGGGTTGTCTTCGAGACCCGGACGGGATGGCTGGTCCCGGTTTCCACAGAGGACAGACCGATGCTTGCTTACATCGCGAGACGTATTGTGCAGATGATCCCGCTGCTCATCGGCCTGAGCGTCATCATCTTCATCATCATCCAACTCCCCCCGGGCGATTTCGTCACCACGCGCATCAACCAACTGCGGGTGGCGGGCGTCGAGATGGAAAGCTCGCAGATCCAACGTCTGATGGTGATGTACAACCTCGACAAACCTCTGCCCGAGCAGTATCTCATCTGGATCAGGAACATCGTTCTGTATGGCAACCTGGGCCGGTCAATGGAATCGGAGCGCCTGGTTTCAGAGGTCATCGGCGATCGCATCTGGCTCACCATGATCATCTCGCTGCTGTCTCTGGCATTCACCTGGGCGCTGGCGATCCCGATCGGCATTGTCGCAGCCACGCGCCAGTATTCCCTTTTCGATTACGTGGCGACGTTCATCGGCTTCCTGGGTATTTCGGTGCCGGGCTTTCTGATCGCCCTGTTCATCATGTACACGGTCTTTGCCAGCACCGGCGTCGCGCTGACCGGCTTATTCTCCCCGCCCTATGTGGGCGCAGCCTGGAGCCTGGGCAAGGTGGTGGATCTGGCAAAGCATGTCTGGCTGCCCATGATCGTTATCGGCATTTCCGGCACGGCCGGGCTGATCCGTGTGACGCGCGGGATGATGCTCGATGAGCTGGGGAAACAGTACGTCATCACCGCGCGCGCTAAAGGCGTGCCAGAGGGCAAGCTGCTATTCAAGTACCCGGTGCGGCTGGCGATCAACCCGTTGATCAGCACCATCGGCTGGCTGCTGCCGGGCATCATCTCCGGCGAGGCGCTGGTCTCGATCGTACTCAACCTGCCGACGATGGGGCCGCTGCTGCTGCGCGCGGTCATGGTGCAGGACATGCCGCTCGCCGGCAGTTTTCTCCTCCTGACCAGTACGCTCACGGTGATCGGCACGTTGCTCTCGGATATCCTGTTGGCCTGGCTCGACCCGCGCATTCGCTTCGGCGGGGTCACCGAGGAATCGTAGGCCACGCGCAACCGTTTGGTAGGAGGGCAGAACCACATGGCAACGGAGATCATGGCTGAAGGTGGCGGGGCAAGCCGCGATCTGGAACATCCTGACGGCGCACTCGGCGCTGAGACGGCCACACGGGAGGAGGCCTATTATGTGGCCTCCCAGTGGAAGCTGATGTGGTGGAAGCTCCGCAAGCATCGGCTAGCGATTGTGGCCGGGCCGATCCTGATCCTGTTGTACCTGTGTGCGATCTTCGCGGACTTTCTGAGCTTCACGCTGCCCGACACGCGTTTCCCCGACTACAAATACGCGCCGCCGCAAGCGATCCGCTTTCGGGACGACACGGGCCAATGGCAGGCGCCTTTCGTCTATGGTCTCAAACGCGGCACCGACCCCACCACCCTGCAACGTGTTTTCGTCCCGGTCAAAACAGAGAAGTACCGGGTGCATTTCTTCGGCAAAGGCGAGCCGTACAAGCTGTGGGGGCTTTTCCCCACGGAGGTCCATCTGCTGGCCGTGGAGGAGGGCGGCCCACTCTTTCTGCTGGGCACCGACAACCTGGGCCACGACCTGCTGACGCGCATCCTCTACGGCTCGCGCATCTCGCTGTCCATCGGCCTGGTCGGTGTGGCGCTGACGTTCACCCTGGGCATGTTGATCGGCGGCGTCGCCGGCTATTTTGGCGGGGTCGTGGATTCGGTCGTGCAGCGTTCGATTGACATGCTCATCTGCATCCCCACGATCCCGCTCTGGCTGGCCCTGGCCGCGGCCTTGCCGCGCGATTGGCCGATGCTGCGCATCTACCTGGGCATCGTCGTCATCACTTCGATCATCGGCTGGGCGGGGCTGGCGCGCGTGGTGCGCGGCAAGCTCCTCTCGCTGCGCGAGGAGGCCTTCTGCGAAGCCGCCCGGCTGGCGGGCGCGTCGGACATGCGCATCATCCTGCGCCACTTATTGCCTTCCTTTGCCAGCTACATCATCGTCTCGCTCACCCTCTCCATCCCCAGCACGATCCTGGGCGAGACATCGTTGAGCTTCCTCGGCCTGGGCTTGCAGCCACCGGCCGTCAGTTGGGGCGTCTTGATGCGCCAGTCGCAGGATGTTGTCACGATCGCCCTCAACCCGTGGCTGCTCTTCCCGGCCCTGTGGATCATCGTCACCGTGCTGGCGTTCAACTTTCTGGGCGATGGGCTGCGCGATGCCGCCGATCCATACAAATGAGCCTGAGAACATGAACCTGAGAGAAAACCATCTCGCCGCGTTACGTTTGCAGCCGTGCCAACGCACCCCGCGCTGGGAATTGGGCTTCTGGTCGGGCGCGATCCAACGCTGGTACGGCGAGGGGCTGCCGGGTGACGAGCAGGCGTTGCGCGCCAAGGAATCGTACGGCTCGTGGGTCTCCAGCGGGGGCATCGGCGTCGGCCTCAACGGCGAGCGCGGCCGCGAACACGATGTGAGCCGCTTCTTCGGGCTGGATCGCGGCGTGGCCTGTTTGGACATCAACTACAACACCTGCCCGGCCTATCCCAGCGAAGTGCTGGATGAAAGCGACGAGTTCATCATCCGGCGTGACAGCTTCGGGATCGTGTCCCGCGTCCACAAGCCCGAGCTGGGGATGCCGGAGTGGATTGATTATCCCGTCCACAATCGCCAGGAGTGGGAGCGGTTCAAGGCCGATCGTTACGATCCCCGTTTGGCGCCACGCTTGCCAGCCAACTGGGACGCGCTGCTGGCCGAATATCGCGGCCGCGACTACCCGCTGGCGTTGGGCGGCGGCGCCACCGGCTACTTCGGCAGCGTGCGCCAGATCTTGGGCCTGGAACGCACGCTGACGGCCCTGTGCGACGACCCGGCTTGGATGCACGACATGTTCGACACTCTGGCCGATTTCTACGTCACGCTCTACGACCAGGTGTTGGCGCAGATCAAGCCGGACTTTTGCGTGCATTGGGAAGACATGTGCTACGTCGCCGGGCCGCTCATCTCCCCGCGCATGTTCCGCGAGTTCATGCTCCAACCCTATCAGAAGCTCAGCAGCCTGCTGCGCGATCACGGCGTAGATGTCCTGATGGTGGACACCGACGGCGACTGCCGCAAGCTGCTGCCGCTGTTCCTGGAGGGCGGCGTCACGGCGCTCTACCCCTTCGAGGTGCAGTCGCACATGGACGTGGCGGAGATCCGCCGGCAGTATCCGACCCTGGCGTTGCAGGGCGGCATTGACAAGAAGGCGCTGGCCGCCGGCAAAGACGCGATTGACCGGGAGCTGGAGCGCCGGGCGCCGGCCATGCTGGCGAACGGCTACATCCCCCACGTGGATCACGCCACCCCGCCGGATGTGTCATTCGAGAATTTCTGTTACTACCGGCGCAAGCTGGACGCTATGCTCGACGAATACGACGCCCGCCGCGGCGCAGCAGGCGTCTCTTGATCCCTGGGCGCGTCATTGCGAGGCCCGTCGTTTGGGCCGAAGCAATCTCTCTTCTCTATCGAAGGAGATTGCTTCGGCCTAAAGGATGCTGGCGCAATCGCAAAAGACGCTCATCGCAATGACATTCTCGTTCGGTTGAGGCAGGAGGCCAAGCCATGAATAGCCGTGAACGTTTCTTGCACACCCTGGAATTCGGCGCTGTGGATCACGGGTTCAACCACGAGTTGGGCTTGTGGGGCCAGACCTTCGACCGTTGGTGGGCCGAGGGGATGCCGCGCGATGTGCACGTCGGCGACCTGATCCGCGGCTGCGCGTTTTTTGGCCTGGAGCGGATCGAGTATCTGGGGCTGAACGTGCTGGGCATGTTGCCGCCCTACGACGAAGAGACGCTCTGGGAGGATGAGCGCTACATCGTCAAGCGTTACGCCGACGGCCGGGTCACCAAGGCGCTGAAGGAAGGGGAGGCGCATGGCACGCGCATGTCCATGGATCAAGGGCTGAGCTGGCCCGTGGTCACGCGCGACGACTGGACACAGGTGAAGCGCCGTTTCAACCCGCATTCGCCGGCGCGCTATCCGCAGTGGTGGGCCGACGAGGTGCGCCGCCTGAACGGCCGCGACTACCCGTTGGCGCTGACCCACAACGGCTGCTTCGGCCTCTACTCGCGGCTCCGCTCGCTGATGGGCACGCAGGCCGCGTGCCTGGTCTTCTACGATGATCCGGCGCTAGCCGCGGAGATCTTGGACACCCTCACGGATTATCTGATCGAGCTGACGCACCCGGCGCTCGATCAGTTGCAGTTCGACTACTTCAACTTCTTCGAGGACTTCGCCGGAAAGGGCGGTCCGCTGGTCGGCCCCAAGCTCTTCCGTAAGTTCCTGATGCCGCGCTACCGCCGCATCATTGACCACCTGCACGCGCACGGCATCCGTCACATCTGGCTGGACAGCGACGGCGACACCCGGGTGCTGATCCCACTCTTCATCGAGATGGGAATCACCGTCCACTGGCCGCTCGAACGCGCCGCGGGCATGGACCCGGTCGAAATCCGTGGCCGCTACGGGCACGCGCTCGGTCTGGCCGGCGGGATTGACAAGCGCGAGCTGACCCGGGATTTCGCCGCCATTGACGCCGAACTGGAACGCATCGTCCCGCTCATCGAAGATGGCGGCTTCATCCCGACGCTGGATCACGCGGTCCCGCCCGACATCCCGTACGCGAACTGGCTGCATTATCTCGAGCTCAAGGCCAGGCTATTGGGCATTGATCCCGCCACGATCCCGGCCCTGCGCGAGCGCGACTCCGCCCGGCCGGTGGGCTGACAGAGGATATGTTTCACTCCTGGGGCGAAGAAGCATCCTGAGCGGAACGGAGCGTCGTTTGCGGAGTGCAGTCGAACGCTTTGCGTGCGGCTCTTCCACGACCGCTGCGCACCCTTCGACTCCGGTCGGCGAACTGCTGCCGACCTCCGCTCAGGATGCTCCGCTCATGTCTGCCCTCGATGTGAAACGTACCCGCTGACAAACGGAGGCATTATTCGTGAGCATACCCACACCCATGACCGACCGCGCGCGTTTTCTGGCGACCATGCGTTACCAGACCCGCGACCGGGCGCCGCTTCGGCAGTTCGGCGCCTGGCCGGAGACCCTCGAGCGATGGACGAGCGAGGGCTACAACCCCGAAACACTGCCGTTTCACGTCGACCGCTGGGAATGGCACGGCGGCTGGTTCCATCCCAACCCGCCCTTCGAGCGCCAGGTGATCGAAGAGGACGAGCGGACGGTACTCTACATCAACCACGAGGGCATTCTGATGCGCGAGCGGCGGGATCACCGCATGTCTTCGATGCCCCAGTTCGTGCGTTTCCCCGTCGAGACGCGGGAGGATTTCCGCCGCTTCTGGCGCGAGCGGATGCAACCTGACTTGGCCGCGCGCCTGGGGCCGGACTGGAAGGAACGACTGACCGCTTACCGCACGCGCGACTTCCCGCTCATCATCATCGCAGACCGCTGGGGCGGCTTCTTCGGGCCGCTGCGCAACCTGCTCGGCGTGCAGAAGCTGTGCACGCTCTTCTACGATGACCCGGCCTTCGTGGAAGAGATGATGGATGCCAACGCCGATTTCATCATCCAGATGATGGATCAAATCCTGACCTATACCGACGTGGATGTATTCGGCTTCTGGGAAGATATGGCCTACAAGGCCGGGCCGTTGCTCGGGCCGAAGCACGCGCGGCGCTACATGCTGCCGCGCTACCGCCGGGTGGTGGACTTCTTGCGGTCGCGCGGGGTCGAGTTCATCTCGCTCGACAGCGATGGGGACATCCGACAGCTCATCCCGATCTGGGTGGAGGCCGGCATCAACGTGCTCTATCCCTTCGAGGTGCAGTGCGGCATGGATGTCCTGAAGATCCGCCGCGAATATGGCCGCGATCTGCGCCTGTGGTTCGGCGTAGACAAGCGCGTCGCAGCATGGGGCCAGGCCGCCATCGACGCGGAGATGGCCCGCGTGGCGCCCCTGGTTCAGGAGGGCGGCTATGTCCCCGGGCCGGATCATTCCTTCCCGCCGGATGTCTCCTTCGCCAACTACTGCTACTTCATGGAGAAGCTGAAGACGATTCTCTGAATACGTGGCGTATCTCAAGCACCGCCTGGGCCGCGAATGAGGTAAAATTATGTTCCAATCCGAGACGCTAACCCTCGAAACCGCCACCGACCTCCTCGCCTTCGACCGCGCGACTGGCTGCCTGGTGTCGCTGCGCAGCAAGGCGACGCCGGGTCAGGAATTCATCGCCTGGGCGCCCGACCATCCGGCCTTCGTGATCGGCTATCTCGACGAGCAGCGCGAGTACCGGCTGCTGCCTTCCGGGGTGGCTGAAGATGTCGCAGTGACCGGAGAGCGTCGGGATGGCGGCCAGACCCTCACCTCCACCTATCGCCGGGTCGGAGGCCTGGACATTCACGTGACGTTCACCGTGCAGACCGCGGCGCGGGATCCGTTCAGCCGGTGGCGCATCAGTCTGGACAACACCGCGGGACTCCAGGTGGTGGATGTCCAGTTCCCGTTCCTGGTCTGCCCCTATGACCTGGGGGGCAAGCCGGGGAGCGAGGCGATCCTGCTGCCGTTCTTCAACGGCAAGCTCATCCGTGCGCCGGGGGCAGGCGCGGCCGGCCCGACCGGCAAGCTGCTGCCCGACAGTTGGCGAGCCTGGGAGTTCACGGCGCTCAACGGCGACCTTGACCACTACCCCGGTATGCAGTTCGCGCAATTCCTGGCTTACTACAACGACCGCGGCGGGCTGTACCTGGCCTGCCAGGACACCGAGGGCAACGTCAAGCGGTTCCGGGCGCTGCACCGCGAGCCGGGCGTGCGCCTCGGGGTCGCCCACATGGGAGATTGGCCGCGCCAGGGGCAGCGAACGATCGAATACGACACGATCCTCGGCAGCTTCTCCGGCGATTGGTACGACGCCGCCGCCATGTATCGGGCGTGGAGCCTGGCCCAGAAGTGGGGCACGCCGCTGCACCGGCGCGCCGATGTCCCCGCCTGGCTGTTGGAGTCGCCAGCCTATATCACGATCCGGCCCCAGGGGATCCTCGACGATGGCCCGGTGTTCCCGGTCCAGGAGTTCCTGCCCTACGAAGATAAATGCATCCCGCTGCTGGCCCGGCTGGCGGAGCGCGTCGGGCCGCTGACAGCGGTGATGATGGGCTGGGAGCGCGCTGCCTCGTGGGTCTATCCTGATTGTTTTCCACCGGTCGGCGGCGACGCCTCTATGACGGAGTTCACACGCCAGGCGCGGCAGCGCGGCTGGCACATCGGCTCCTTCTGCAACGGCTCGCGCTGGGTGATCGGCCACCTGTGGAACGGCTATGACGGCCGCGACTACTTCCGGCAGCACGGCGGCGATGCGTGCGTCTGTCGCGAGGCGGACGGCACGCGCTGGCGCGAGAACTGGGATCAGAGCTGGCGACCCAGCTATCCCTGCTGCCTGGGCACAGCGCCCACGCGCCGCACCGCCGTGGACTTCGTGAAGCGGCTGATCGGCTGGGGGTTCGAGTCCATCCAGTTCTTCGATCAGAATTGCGGAGCGGCCACCTTCGCCTGCTTTGCCCCGGATCACGGGCATCCCCCCGCCCCCGGCAAATGGATGCTGGCTGTGATGGAACAGACGGTCGCCGAATTCCGTGCGGCCGCCCAGGCCGCCGGCGAGACTGGAGTGATCAATTCGGCCGAGGCGGGGGTCAACGAGTGCTGCCTGCCCCTCTTCCAGGAGACCGACCTGCGCTGCTACCCGCCGGGACATGCCGACGACTTCGTGCCGCTTTACCAATTCCTGTTCCACGAGTGCATCGTGATCCAGGGCATGATGGGCAGCGCGCCGGAGCCATATCACCTGCCCATCCGCAACGCGGCCAATTGCGTCTTCGGCGAGATCCCCGGCGCAGTGATGATCGGCGATGGCACGCTGCTCAACAAGGACACCATGAACTGGGCGCCCTGGGCGCCGCCGGTCGGCAGCGACGAGGATGCCGTGGAGATGATCCGCACGGTGACAGCGTTGCGGCGCGGGTCGGGGAAGGACTTCCTGGTGTACGGGCGGATGCTGCGCCCGGCCGCGGTGGCGGGCATCCAGACGGTCGAGTGGACGCACGACAAGCGCGCGCATCGCATTCCGGCGGTGTTTCACACCGCCTGGCAAGCCCCGGATGGTCGCGTGGGGGTCGCGCTGGCGAACTGGACGAGCCAGGACCAGGCGATCAGCGTGGCCGATCCGCAGTTGGCCGGATCGCTGCTGTTGCACATCTCGGGCCGCGAGTTGACATCGCATAACGTGTCCGGCGCGGCCGACGGAGTCCGCATCACGCTGCCGCCGCTGAGTTGCGCGGTGGTGGAGCAGGCGGCGGGGGGCTGATCCCGCGCGATGAATACACCGGGGATGCGTTTCAACTTTGGGGCAGTCATTGCGAGTTTTCCATCCCGCGCGGCGGGATGCGCCAAACAATGACAGTCATTGTTATACTGAGGTGGCCTCTGCTGGCCGACGGCGGAGCGTCGCAGCCCGATTGTCGGGCGCTGCTCGGTAGCTCGGCGACTTCATCGCCGAGCGGGTGGCGTTCACGACGGTCTGCGCTGCGCACGCGAGCGCCGTCGTTGACCAGGGCCGCCCGGAAATGAATTTCCGGGCTATCGGAGCGGCGCCCCGTGAACGGGGCTGGGCGTCCACGGCTCAGCATCATCATTGCGAAGATCGTCGTTTGCGGTTGCGAGGCGCGAAGCAATCTCATACCTTGCGGAGGAGATTGCTTCGCACAAACCGCTCGCAATGACGGCCTGCCCAAACGTGAAACGCACCCAGCACCGGAGCGCGTTTGACAAACCATTCAGCCCATGATATCTTGTATGCACAAGTATGCAAGTGATATTCCATGACAACCATTGACAAGGCCAATCCGCTGCCCTATTACGAGCAATTGGCCGAGTTGCTGCGCCGCGAGATCAGCGATCGCCAGGCCCGCGGAGAGACCTACCAACTGCCCTCTGAAAACGAGCTGGCCGAGCGGCATGGCCTCAGCCGCGCCACCGTGCGGCACGCGCTGGATGAACTGGAGCACGACGGCTGGATCTACCGGCAAAAGGGGGTCGGTTCCTTTGCGCCGGCCCGCCGCTTCGAGCAAGACCTGACCCAGCTCGTCTCCACCACCGAGGACATGCGCCAGCGCGGTTGGTCGCTGCTGACGCGGGTGGTCTCGCAGCAGCGGATGCTCGCGGCGCCGCATGTTGCGCACGCACTGGAGATCGCCCCGGAGTCGGAGGTCTACGAGTTGTGCCGGCTGCGCCTGGTGGATGAAACGCCGCTCAGCCTGCAAACGGTCTACCTCTCGGCCGCGCTGTGCCCCAGGCTCGAAGAAAACGATCTGACCGCCTCCCTGTATCGTCTGCTGGAGAGCCGTTACGGCCTGCGCCTCTGGTCGGGCCGCGAGACGTTGCGGGCGCGCGGCGCGTCGGAACACGAGGCGCGGCTGTTGGACATCGCGGAAGGCACCCCGGTGATGCACGCCGAGCGCATCACCTACGCCGCGAACGGTGTCGCCGTCGAATACCTGGAAGCGATCTGGCGCGGCGACCGGTACGATTTCAAGGTGACGCTGACGCGGCCGGGGTAGAAAATCAGCAAATCGGCAAATCAGCAAATGAGCGAATAGCAAGGAAGGAGCAGACCATGAGCGGACCTTTGCGGTTTTCGGCGAACATCAATACCTTCAACGCCGGCGCCGACCGGTATGTGCTCTCCGGCTACGGCGAGCGCCTGAACACCGGCCAACTGATCGAGGCGGCGACGAAAGTGCCGGGGCTGACCGGGGTGGAGCTGGTCGGCCTGTGGCACGTGAACGATGCCAACGTCGAGCAGATCCGCCGCCAGGTGACGGACGCTGGCTTCGCCGTCACCTGCGTCACGCCGGACATCTGGGCGTCGGGGAAATGGGGCTGGGGCTCGTTCGCCAGCAACGATCCGGCGATCCGCCGGGCGGCCATCCAGGAAGTGAAGAAATCCATGGAGTGGGCCAGGCAGCTCAACTGCGAGGTTGTGGACCTCTGGTTCGGCCAGGACGGCTACGACTACCCGCTGCAGGCCGATTTCACCACCGCCTGGGATCGCATCATCGCGGGCACGATCGAGTGCGCCGAGCACCTGCCGGGCGTCAAGCTGGTGTTGGAATACAAGCCCAAGGAGCCGCGCACCCACTGCTTCATCGCGACCGTGGGCAAGACGCTGCTCCTGATTGACAAGGTGAACAAGCCCAACGTCGGCGCGATGATTGACGTGGGGCACGCGATCATGGCCTATGAAAACGCGGCCGAATCGGCGGCGCTGCTGCAATACTTCGGCAACAAGCTGTTCTACATGCACTTCAACGACAACTGGCGGCTGTGGGACGACGACATGACCGTCGGCTCGGTGCATACGATCGAGACGATTGAGTTACTCTATTGGCTCGACCGGATGAACTACACCGGCTGGTACGCGCTCGACATCTTCCCCTACCGCGAGAATGGCATCCGTGCGGCGACCGAGAGCATCAAGTGGATCCAGGGGCTGCACCGTCTGCTAGACAAGATCGGCCGGGAGCGCATCGCGCAGGCCATCGCGGCGAGCGATGCGATGGAGACCCAGGCGTTGGTGCGCGAAGCGTTGCTGGGGTAGGCCGCCGAGGTGATACCATGACTTTTCGTCTGCATCCCGACAACCCACGTTACTTCCTCTACCGCGGCCGTCCCCGCGTCCTGATCACCGCCACCGAGCACTACGGCGCGGTGATCAACCGCAACTTCGACTACTGCCGCTACCTGGCCGAGGCCGCCGACAAGGCCGCGACCCTCAGCCGATGCTTCCTGCTCTTCCGGGAGCTCGAGGGGATCCCGCTCAACCCGCACTCGCCGTGCAAGCCGCGGCCGGGCGAGTATGTCGCGCCGTTCGCACGGTCGGGACCGGGCTTCGCCGTGGATGGCTTCGGCAAGTTCGACCTCGACCGCTGGGACGACGAGTACTTCGCCCGGCTGCACGGCTTCCTGGCCGAGGCCGCCCGCCGCGATGTCGTGGTCGAGCTGACCCTCTTCAGCAACACCTACTCGGACGCGGTGTGGAACCTGAACCCCTTCAACATCCGCAACAACGTGAACGGGATCGGCGACATCGCCTGGCAGGACTACAACTCGATGCGGAATGCGGCCCTCTTCGAGCGCCAGGTGAGCTACGCACGCAAGATCGTGCGCGAGGTGAACGCCCACGACAACTTCTACTTCGAGATTTGCAACGAGCCGTTCGGGAACCAGGCCGGCGGGCACGCCAGCGTGGATGAAGTGCAGGCGTGGGAGGACGCCATCCGCCGGGTGATCCGGGAGGAGGAGGCCGCGCTGCCCAAACGCCACCTCGTCTTCCAGGTGCCGGTCGAGCGCTTCCGGGGCGACTCGGCGCTCGATATCCTGGCCGACGACCCGGATGTGGACGCCATCAACATGCACGACTACCAGCAATTGACCTTTCGCGGCCGGCCCATCCCGCCGCTCGGCCGCTTCATGCAGCGCGACCTCAAACTCGACCGCATCCACGACCTGTGGACGACCTGCCACGCGGCGGGCAAGCCGATCGTGTTCGATGAGGACAACGCCTGCACCAACGGCCTCGACGAGGAGTCGTGGACGATCCACCGCAAGCGCGCCTGGACGGTCGTTTGCAGCGGCGGGCACTATGACATGATTGACTTCTCGATCCAGGCGGCCGGGGGCGAGGACGGCACGCCGGCCAGCCGCGGCCACATCCGCAGTTGGCTGAAACACCTCTCGACCTTCATCCACAGCACGGACTTCGTGCACACGACCCCCGTCCGCGGCTTCTGCAAGGAATCGCCCAGCCACACGCTGGCAGTCACCCTGACGAATCCCGGGCAGGAGTACATCATCTACGTCGCAGACAAGCGGGAGAAAGAGGACCCGGGCTGCGGCGAGCCATGCAGTGGACAGCTTCGCTTTGCGCTGCCGGCGGGACAGTATCAAGCCAGGTTCTATCAGCCCGCGACCGGCGGTTACACGGGAGAGCGACGCGCGATCTCAGGCGGCGAGCTCGTGCTGCCATTGGAGCCGTTCGTGCATGACCTGGTCGTCCACGTACAGAAGAAATAGTCGGTCATCAATAATAATGCAAATCAAGGAGAATCGCATGACCAAACATCTCTATGATCCCCACATGTTCAACTACATGTGGGAAAGCTGTATCCCCAGCGACGATTTCATCGTCGGGACTTATTACATCGAGGACACTCTCGAAGATCAAGATTTCATTGACCACCTGGGTCAGGTCGAGCGGCTGGCGGCCGAAGGCTCCACGTCCTCCTGGATGGATGTCAAGGAGTTGACGCCGGAGGTGCGCGAGCGGCTGATGAGCAAGGTGCTGGGGTATTATGAGATTCCCGCGCCGAAGGGTACCAGGAAGGCGATCATCCAGCTCGGCTTTTCCACCGCCGCGTGGGATGTCAACACCAACGTCCCCATGCTGTTGCTCTCCATCGCCGGCAACTGCTTCGCCTTCCCCACCAAGATGCGACTGCTGGACATCTATATCCCGGAGAAGCTGGCGCAGAAATTCCAGGGGCCGAAGTTCGGCATCCCCGGCGTGCGACAGATCCTGGGCGTGCACGACCGGCCGCTGACCCTCCAGATCATCAAGCCGAAGATGGGCATGACCCCGGAGGAGACCGCCAACCAGGTGTACCAAAGCTCGCTGGGCGGGGCTGACCTGTGCAAAGACGACGAGATGTGCTCCGAGCTGTCCAATTGCCCGTTCGAGGCGCGGCTGGAGGCGGTGCTGAAGGCGCTGAAGAAAGCCGAAGCGCAGACCGGCCACAAGACGCTCTATATGGTCAGCATCACCGACGAGGTGGATCGCATCCAGGAGAAGGCGCGCAGAGCGTGCGAGATGGGCGCCACCGGTCTGCTGCTGGCCTACTCGGCCGGGCCGTCCATGCTGCGCGTGCTGGCCGAAGACCCCAAGATCACCGCGCCGATCCTGCTGCACGTGTCGCACCTGCTGGCCTTGCTGCCGACCATGAACTTCCCGACCCTGGCGAAGCTCTGCCGGCTGTGCGGCGCAGACATGATGCTCACGCCGAGCATCTGGTCGAGCATCCCGGTGGCGTCCACCGAGGAGTGCCTGCGCACCTCGCAAACGCTGCACGCGCCGTTCTACCACATCAAGCCGATCTTCCCGATGCCGGGCGCGGGCATCTACCCCGGCGCAGTGCCGCCCATGCTGGAGGAGAACGGCCCAGACATGATCTTCATGGCGGGCGGCGGCATGTTGGGCCACCCGATGGGCTACACCGCCGGCGCGCTGGCCTTCCGCCAGGCCATTGACGCCGCCATGGCCGGCATCCCGCTCGACATCGCCGCGCAGGACAAGCCCGAACTGATGGCCGCGCTCAAGACCTGGGGCCTGCGCAAGCGGCCGGTCACGCGCTGGGGCTTCTCAGGGGAATCGTTTCATCCGAAGTTCGCGGAGAAGAATGTCTGATAGCGAATGGTGAGAGATCAACCTCGATCGTTTGCCAGATCAGGAGAAAGATTCCGATATGACAGAATCGCCGTTTCAACCCGACGGCGCCCTCCAGCTCGCCCTCTACCGCACGATGCTCACCATCCGGCGGTTCGAGGAGCGGTGCAACTATCTGTACATGCAGGGCCGCATCCCCTCCACCCTCCACCTCTACATCGGCCAGGAGGCGGTGGCGACGGGGGTGTGCGCGCACCTGCGGCCGGATGACACAATCGCCAGCACGCACCGGCCGCACGGCCACGCCATCGCCAAGGGGGTGTCGCTGCGCGCGATCATGGCCGAGCTGTTTGCCAAGAGCACGGGCTGCTGCAAAGGCAAGGGCGGCTCGATGCATGTCGGCGACATGGCTGTGGGCATGATCCCGGCGATCGCCATCGTCGGCGGCGGCATCCCGGTGGCGACCGGGGCCGCGCTGGCCTTCAAGCGACTGGCCGCCATGCAGGGCGCAGCGAGCGAGCGCCGCGTCTCGGTTGCCTTCTTCGGCGAGGGCGCGACCAACGAGGGCGCGTTCCATGAGTCGCTAAACATGGCCGCCATCTGGCAACTGCCCGCGATCTTCGTCTGCGAGAACAACCTGTACGCGGCCTCTACCCCGGTCGCTACCGCATTCCGGGTACCGGAGATTGCGGCACGCGGGGCGGCCTACGGGATCCCGGCCGAGACCGTGGATGGCAATGATGTCCTGGCCGTCTACGAGGCCGCGGGCCGGGCCATCGAGCGCGCCCGGACGGGCGACGGCCCGACCTTGCTCGAATGCCTGACCTATCGCCAATGCGGCCACTCGCGCAGCGACCCGCGCACCTATCGCAGCAAGACCGAGGAAGAGGAATGGGCCGGCCGCGATCCCATCAAGCGGCTGGGGGCGCATCTGCTGGCGCAAGGGATGACGACGCAGGCAATGCTCGATCAAATCGAGAAGGATGTGACCGCTGCAGTGGATGACGCCGTCGCGTTCGCCGAAGCCAGCCCGTCGCCGGCGCCAGAAGATGCACTGCTGCACGTGTTTTGGGAGTGAACCCCCATGCCCAAAAAGAGGGGCATCCTATGCCACAAATGACCATCGCCGAGGCCCTGCGCCAAGCCATCCGCGAAGAGATGCGCCGGGATGAGCGCGTCTTCTGCATCGGGGAGGATATCGGCATCCCCGGCGGCTTCGGCGGCGCGTTCACCGTCACGCTGGGCCTGTCGGACGAGTTCGGCCACGAGCGCATCCTCGACACGCCGATCTCCGAGCTGGGGCTGACCGGCATCGCGGTCGGCGCAGCCGTGGCCGGGCTGCGGCCCATCGCCGATGTGCAATACGCCGATTTCCTCTTCCTGGCCATGGATCAGCTCGCCAACGAGGCTGCCAAGATGACCTACATGTCGGGCGGCACGGTCAAGGTACCGCTGGTGATGCGCGCGCCGGTGGGCGCGACCGCGCGCGGCGCGCAGCACGCGCAAAGCCTGGAGGCCTTCTTCTGCCACATCCCCGGCCTGAAGGTGGTCGCGCCGGCTACGGCCTACGATGCCAAGGGGCTGCTCAAAAGCGCGGTGCGCGACGACAACCCGGTGATCGTCTTCGAGCACAAGCTGCTCTACGGCTCGAAGGGGCCGCGCACCGAGAAGGGCGCGCTCAGCCCGGTCGGCGACGTGCCGGATGAGGAGTACCTGGTCCCGATCGGCAAGGGGATCGTTCGGCGGGCGTGCCCTGAGCACAGTCGAAGGGAGGGCAAGGGCGTGACGATTGTCGGCAAGCTGCTGACGATGTACCGCGCGCTGGCGGCCGCGGAGATGCTGGCGAAGGACGGCATCGAGGCCGAAGTGATTGACCCGCGCACCCTCGTGCCGCTGGACAAAGAGCTGATCCTGGAATCGGTGCGCAAGACCGGCCGGCTGGTGATCGTGGAGGAGGACAACCTGACCGGCGGTTGGGCCGGCGAGATCGCGGCCATCGTCGCCGAGGAGGCGTTCTTCTGGCTCGACGCGCCGATCAAGCGCGTCTCCGCGCCCGACGTGCCGCCGCCCTTTGCGCCGGTGATGGAGCAGTTCTATGTGCCGTCGGCCGAGCGGGTGGTCGCGGCGGTGAAGGCGTTGTTCTGATGGCGACAGAAGTTCTCGTCCCACCCTTGGGACAAACCGTTGATACCCTCACACTGGTAAGCTGGTACAAGCGAGAGGGCGACGCCGTCACGCAGGGCGAGCCGCTCTTCGCGGTCGAGACCGACAAGGCCACGCTCGATGTCGAGGCGCCGGCGAGTGGCATCCTGGCCGGGCTGACGGCGAATCCGGGCGACGAAGTGAAGGTGCTGAGCGCGATTGCCTTTATTGACGCGCCAAGTGACGTGCCAGGCACTTTGCGAAGTGCCTGGCACGTTTCACAGCGCATCTTCGTCTCCCCGCGCGCCCGCCGCCTGGCCGAGGCCGAAAGGATCCCCCTGGAAGCGATCCAACCCACCGGCCCGGAGGGCGCGATCATCGAGCGGGACGTGCGAGCCTACTTGCAGGAGGCAGGGGGCAGAGAGTCAGGAGTCAGGAGTCAGGAGTCAGAGGTCGGTGGCGCGGCGCCGCGGGGCACGGGGGGCATCACGCCGGTGGCGCGGCGGATGGCCGAAGAGGCTGGCCTGGATCTCGGATCGCTGGTCGGGACCGGCCCGCGCGGGCAGATCGTGCGCGAGGACGTGGAGCGCGCCATCGCGGAGAGCCGGCGAGCCCCTACTCTCCCCCTCCCCTCCTCCCCCATTCCCTCCGTCAGCGAGCCAGCCGAGGTGATCCCCTTCACCGGCATCCGCGCGCTCATTGCCGGGCGCATGGCCGCCAGCCACAGCCAGACCGCCCCAGTGACGCTGACCGCCGAGGCGGACGCGACCGCGCTGGTCGAGCTGCGCAGGCAATTGGCCGCCGATGGGGTGGCGGTCTCGTACAACGACCTGCTGCTCTACGTGCTGGCGAAGGCATTGCGGGAGCATCCACGGCTGAACACCTCGCTGGATGGAGAAACGATCCGGGTCTGGCGGCGGATAGACATCGGGCTGGCGGTGGACACCGAGCGCGGGCTGCTCGTGCCGGTGGTGCGCGACGTGGCGAGCAAAGGGCTGGCGCAGTTGGCCGCCGAGACGCAAGCGCTGATCCAGCGTGCCCAGGCCGGCCGCTGCACGCCCGACGAGCTGACCGGCGGGACCTTCACGCTGACCAACCTGGGGATGTTTGGCATTGATGCGTTCACGCCGCTCATCAACCTGCCCGAAACCGCCATCCTGGGCGTCGGCCGCATCAAGGCCCGGCCGACCGTCATCGGCGACCAGATCGTGGCGCGGCAGACCGCCTGGCTGAGCCTTACCTTCGATCATCGGCTGGTGGATGGCGGCCCAGCCGCGCGCTTCTTGCAGCGGGTCGTGCAGTTGGCGGAGAAGCCGCATCTGTTGATGGCGTGATGCACATCCAAACCGTGGCTGGCCCCGTGGCCCCCGCATCCCTCGGCATCACGCTCTCCCACGAGCACCTGGTGATTGACCTGCGCTGCGCGTTCTCCGCGCCGCCGACCGGGCTGGCCCACCTTGCGGACGCCGAAGTCACACCCGAGCTGCGCCCGGCGCTCAGCCAGGCCGCGCAATCCTGCCGCGCCAACCTGATTCTCACGGGCGACAGCGCCGTTGTCGAGGATCTGCGGGAGTTCCGGTCGCTCGGCGGCAGGACGGTCGTGGAGCTGACCTCGCACGGGCTGCACGGCGATCCGCTGCGCCTGCGCGAAATTTCGCGGGAAAGCGGGGTGCAAGTGATCGCCGGCTGCGGCTTCTACCGGCATATCGCCCAGGATGCGCGCGCCCTGACGATGAGCGCCGCCGAGATTGCCGACCAGATCGTGAAAGCCCTCCTGACCGGCATCGGCGACAGCGACGTGCGCGCCGGCGTCATCGGGGAGGTGGGGTCGTCGGAACCGCTGCACCCCTTCGAGCGCGCGTCGCTGATCGGCGCGGCCCGCGCCCAGCGGCAGACCGGCGTCGCCATCAATGTACACCCCGACCTGTGGGGGCGCGGCCACCTGGAGGTGCTGGCCATCCTGGAAGCGGCCGGGGCGGATCTGTCGCGCACGGTCATGAGCCACGTGGACGAGGTGACCGACAGCGCCTGGCACGAGCGGATCGCCGAGCGCAGCGTCTATCTGAGCTTCGACACCTTCGGGTCAGAGTTCGCCTACGATGGGGTCCCGGAGCCGCGCGACGCCGACCGGATCGGCTGGCTGCTCCATCTGTTGGACAAGGGCTACGCCGACCGGCTGCTCCTTTCGCAAGACGTGTGCTACAAGATGCAACTGTCCCGCTACGGCGGCCGCGGCTACAGCCATCTGCTCGCGGACATCGTGCCGGAGCTGAAGCGTCGCGGGGTCTCGGACGATGAATTGCGCAAGATGCTGGTGGAGAACCCGGCGCGCGTTCTGGCCGTCGAGGACTGAACAATGAAAATCCGTTTTGAGAACTCACCGAACAAGTTCGGTACTCCGGCATCCTCCAGGTGCATGATCGCGGCCATCAGCAGCCACTTGACAAGCTCGAAGACCGGGAAATACCAGAGCGTGTGCCAATAGTAGGTTTCGACAGGCGGGAATGGCAGGGCCGGCGCCATGCTCGGCCGTAGGCCCATCACCGCGCGCGGCAGATACCAGACCAGGCCCATGATCAACCCACGCATCAGCACGCCATACAGCCCATAATGGGGGGCCGGCTTCGCGGCCAGCGCCTCGAACGCTCGGCCGGGATGCAGATAACCGGTCAGCCACAGCCGAAAGAAATTCATGGGGCCTCCTTTACTACCAAATCCCCGGCAGGAGACGATATTTGACCTTGTGGCGATATTCGGCGTAACCGGGCAGGTCGCGCAGCAAGACCTGTTCCTCGTTGCGGATGCGCGCGATCAGCAGGGGCACGATGAACAGGGCCGGGATCAACGCCCAATAGGAGCCGAGCGCCAGCGGCGAGGCGATGTACATCAGACTGACGCCAAAGTACATGGGATGGCGCACGATGGCGTAGGGGCCGGTGGAAACCACCTTCTGACTGGCGTCCACTTCCACCACGCGCGAAAGGTAGCTGTTGACCGTCAGCACCCAGACGAAAATCATGTAGCCCGCGAACACGAAAGCATCCGCGATGACGGACAGCAGCGGCGGCACGCTTTGCGTCGACCACCCGAAGCGCACATCCAGGCCGGGCATGATAAAGGCCGCCAGGAAATAGATGTACGATAGACTGATGATCTTTCGTTGCGCCGCTTCTTTCTCGCGCATGTGCATGCGGCGTTCGAGCAGAGCCGGATCGTTTTTCAGCAGATACGCAAAGACGAAAAACATTGGGATGAAGATCGTAGCGAGGTACATCCAGCCCTGCCAGTAATCCCACTTCCCAGAGGGGAGGAGGATGATGAGCGCAACAACAGGCATTCCCACCCCAACGCGCAAGATGACGGCTTTGATCAGTTCCGAAGTGGAGCGCTTTTCGTTCATTCGATCGCCGCCTTTCGTCCCTGGATCGCCGCCAGCCGCGCCGCGTCGAACTTGGGCCGGCGGTCGAACCGGTAGATGCCGTTCTGCTCCTGGAACACGTCGGTGAGCTGGGTGTAACAGTAGCCGAACATGCGCGGGTTGTCCAACAGTGTGTTGCACAACGCCGCGAACCGCGCGTAGAACTCGTCGAGCGTGGCCGGCCGGTCGCCGTAGCCCCACGACGCCTCTCCCGCCCGCGCATCCGGGTTCCACCACGTCCCGCCGAACTCACTGCAGAAGTAGGGCTGGCCGCGGTACGGGATCGAGATCGGCTGACCGTTGCGAGCATTGAGGTAGGGCTTGCCTTCGACCAACGGGGCCATCAGCGCGGCGAATTTGGCGGGGTCTTGCTCGTAGTTGTGGCTGTCGTACACATCGGCTTCGGGTACACGGTGCGCGTAGCCCGACGCGTCGAGCGCCGGCCGGGTCTGATCCAGCGCCTTCGTCGCCAGGAACAGGCCGCGCGTCACGTCGTCCAGGGCGGTGATCTTGTCGGTGAGGAGCTGCCACGTCTCGTTGAGCGGGCACCAGCCGACGATGGCCGGGTGCGAGTAGTCGCGTTCGAGCGCCTCCAGCCATTGGGGGATGTAGGTCGCGCCCGGCTGCTGGTTGTCGCCGTCCGGCCCGAAGCCGTTGCAGCCCCAATCCGGGAATTCGCCCCACACCAGGTAGCCCAGCCGGTCGGCGTGATAGAGGAAACGCTCCTCGAACACCTTCTGGTGCAGCCGCGCGCCGTTGAAGCCGGCCGCCAGGCTCAGCTCGATGTCGCGGCGCAGCGCCTCGTCGGTCGGCGCGGTGTAGATGCCGTCGGGATAGAAGCCCTGGTCGAGCACCAACCGCTGGAAGAGCGGCTGGCCGTTGAGTTTGACCGCCGGCCCCTCGATGCTGATCCCGCGCAGGCCCGCGTAGCTCGTCGCCCGATCCACGATCACCCCGTCGGCGTCGGCCACGGCGAGCTCCAGGTCGTAGAGGAACGGATCGCCGGGGCGCCAGAGGCGGCGGCGTCCCTCCGGGATGGGCAGGTCGAGGCTGGGGTTCAGGTCGAGGCCGAGGCGAACGGTGGCCTTCGCGATGATCTCGCCGTCCACGCGCACGGCTGCGCCCAACTCCGCGCCCGGCTGCGCGCCCGGCGTCGCGCCGACCGGGACCTGGAGGTGGAACAGGCCGCGGCTCACATCGGGGGTGATGCGCGGCCGGCCCAGGCGCAGCGCCGGGACCGGCTCCATCCACACCGTCTGCCAGATGCCGGTCGTGCGGGTGTACATGCAGCCGTAGTTCTCGAAGCGCGGGGATTGCTTGCCCGACGGCTTCGGCCCCGCCTGCCCATCGCGCGCCCGCACCACGATGGTCGCGACCTCGCCCGGCCTGGCGATCCCGGCCAGCTCGCACGTGAACGGGGTGTAGCCGCCGCGATGCCGCGCCGCCTCGACGCCGTTCACCCAGACCGTGGCGTCGTAGTCCACCGCCTGGAAGTGCAGCAGCACGTCCTTGCCTTGCCAGGCCGGCGGGATCAGCACCGTGCGGCGATACCAGACCGCGTGCAGCCAATCCACGTTGCCGATGCCGGACAGGGCCGATTCCGGGCAGAACGGCACGATGATGCGCTCCTTCAGCTCGCGCTCGACCAGGCCGCGCGCCAGGCCGCTGTCGCCGGGATCCAGCTCGAACTGCCATTCGCCGTTCAGACACAACCAATCTTCCCGCACGAACTGCGGGCGAGGGTATTCGGGACGCGGGATGTTTGCGCTCATGGATGGAATGCTCCGTTGCAGGTAGGATAGTTGGTATCTTCTCAATAAGTGGGGGACGGCGGGGGGCGCAGACTCCCTGAAAGCAGGCTCGTAGGCGGTCTGCGACCGCCGTTCCCCGGATTATTGAGAGGATACATCATTTGTCCAGACAACCTGCCACAGTCTAGCACAGATTGGCCCGCGGCAAAAATGACGCCGCGAATGGCAGCCGCGAGAAGCTGCCAGGCATTTCCCAACTGGGGGGAAGCATCCGCAAACCGGGGGAAGCACCGCCCAAGATTGGGGAATGCTCGCCCAACATCGGGGAACACTTCCCCAAGATTGGGGAATATTCCCCCAACATTGGGGAATGCCTCCCCAACGTCGGGGAATGCTCCCCCGACGTTGGGGAACGTCTGCCCAACATTGGGGAACGCTCCCCCAAGATTGGGGCGACTGCGCCCCGCCCGTACCACATTCCTCTGGATTGGGCGCGTCCGCCTTGACGGCCCCGGTTGAGCAAGGTACAATCAGGGTATTGAAGGAATGTCAGTCCACAGACGCGAGGGGGGCCAGATGTCACAAGCAATGCTCGTCAGACAGTATATTAAGGATGCGATGGGGCAACCAGTGGCGATTATTCTCCCGATCGAAGAATATGCGCTGGTCAGACCAATCCTCGAAGAACAAGGGCGAGAATTACGCGACAAACTGCATGAGATGGAACTGGCCGCGCAAGATCCGCTGTTCCTTGCCGATCTTCGCGAGTCAATGAACGCATTCGAGATCGCCGACGCCGAATGGTGGGAGCACACAACATGATCTACCAATGGCACATCTTTACAGCGCTTCTGGATCCAGTACGCGGCTCCGAGCAGGCGGGACAGCGGCCTGTTTTGGTCGTAAGTCGCGAAAGCATCAATCAGGTTCTCCCGGTTGTGAACATCGTGCCATTGACCTCGCTCAAATCACCTGATCGCCGGATTTACCCAAACGAAGTTTTGTTGCCCGCGGGAACGGGTGGCATCGCGGTAGATTCTCTCGTACTGTGTTATCAGATTCGCACGTTGGACAAGAGTCGCTTGATCGTGGAAATCGGGGCAATCGCCGACCGCAAGCTACGCGGCCAGGTAACTGCGGCGTTACGCTTTCAGTTGGAGATATAAGCGCCGCGCTACACTCGCCGGACGAAGATATGACAACGAATCCGCCGGATGCACCGAATCAGCTCCCCGCGGCGGAATGATTCGGTCAATCCCGTAGATTCGTTGTCATATTCCTCCCCCCACAGGGCGGAGTACGTGCGGGACAGCGAACAGGGTACAGCGTACAGAAGACAGTGCGCTTGCGGAGAACTCCTGGCGACACGAAAACCATCGATACCGCTTCGATCGTCAGGGAAGTACCTGAGCCGGGAGGCGCACCGCATGAATGCCCGATCGTTGTAACACGAACCGCCACGCAATACCCGCCACGCCTCCCCTTCGGGATCATCGTCCGGTGCGGCCTGGTAGTTAGCCCGCCACTTGGTCAGACACCACTCCCAAACATTACCGCTCATGTCCAGCGCGCCGCACGGACTGGCGCCCCGAGGGAAGATGCCCACCGCGGTCGTCGTCTCGATGCCGGTCGCACCGTGGTTGGCGTGGTCAGGCGTGATGTCGTCGCCCCAGGGGTAACGCCGTGTGGACGTGCCAGGCACGTGCGACGTGCCTGGCACGTGACGAGCAGCCTTCTCCCACTGCGCTTCCGTCGGCAGCGTGATCGCGCACCCCAGCTTTTCGCCCAGCCAGTGGCAAAACGCCAGCGCTTCGTACCATCTGACCATGACAATCGGGTGGTTAGGCAGATCGTAGACCCCGCCGCGTTTGTCCGGTTCGGCGCGGTCGCCTTTCCACGCCCACCCGGCGTCCGTCCAGCAACGCCGCCACCTGGCTGTGTAGCCGCCGTCCTGGACGAACGCGTCGAACTGGGCGTTGGTGATCGGGTATCTGCTGATCTGGAACGCGGGCAGGGTCAGCTTGTGGAGCGGCTTTTCGCGGTCGGCTTCGTCGCTGCCCATGATGAATGCGCAGGCGGGCACGTCGCACCAGACGATATCGGGCAACCCATCCGGCGTCAGGCCGATGCCGGGGCGCGGGTCGTCCAGGCGGGCCAGGGTGCGGCCGGCCGCGGCGCGCAGGGGGGCAGAGACAGAGAGGGCCTCATCCTGCAACAACTCGACCAGGCGGTCGGCCTGGGTGCGCCGCGCGCTGGGGTCAGGCCGCTCGATCTCCAGGACGGCCGCGCCGGCCAGCTCGGCCCCGGCCAGGCGTGTGTCGTCGTCGCCGGGCAGGTGCGCCAGCCATTGCAGGTAGGCCTCGGCCGGCGGCTTGTAGGTGATCGTCCGCAGGCAGCCGTAGGCCAGCAGAAAGACCTCGCGCCACCAGCTATCGCCCACGTGCTGCGCCAGCAGCGGCCGGGCGGCCTCGCGCTGCTCGGCCAGCAAGCGCGCGGCCAGGAACTCCTGGAACGTCAGGTGGCTGAACTGGAAGAACTCGCCGCGCTCCTCGAACAGCCCGCCGCGGCGCCGGACGGCCTGCAGGAAGGCGTCCAGCGCCTCGGGCGCCAGTTTGCCCTGCAAGGCCGCGCGCACTTGCTCTTCGCGCACCGCGGCGTTGCTGCGGCCGCCGCTGTGCATCGCCAGCGCCAGCTCGCTCAGCCACTCCCACTGCGCTTCCCACGGGCCGCCCCAGTTGATCAATTCCTCGCGCGCCGTATCGCTGGGGATGTATTGCGCCTGCAAAATCGCCCGGACGCACGCTTCGTACAGCCGCGCCCGGTCACGCGGCAATTCGGTCGCCCCAAAACGGACCCCCACCACCATCGTCGCCATCAACGGCGTGCTGATGAGGGGCGATAGCGCCCGCTCGCGGCGCAGTTCGTTGATCGAAACGATGGCCGCGACCAGGTCGGCCGCTTTGCCGACGAACTGCTCCGGCAGCCGGCGGCACCAGTTGCCGACCAACATCGCGATTTGTTCGTCATCGAGATCGAGCACATCCAACCGCGCGAAATCCGCGCCGAAGACCGCTTCCTCCACATAGCCCGCCTCGCGCGCGGTCACGATGACCCGGTTGCCGGGATAGATATCGCGGATCAGGCGCTCGACCTCTTCGCGCACCTGGCCGCGCTGCGCGCGGCTGGTGATCTCATCGAGGCCATCAATCATCAACAGGCATCCGCCGGCCAACAGCAGCCGGTCGAAGAAGTCCTCGGAAGCCTCCAACACGGGGCTGCGATGGCGCAGATACCAGGGGATGAAGCCGGCCAGCGTGCCCCGCCGCGGGTCGTCAATGTGGCCCCCCTCCTGACAGCACTTCTCCAGGTAATCGCGATAATAACGCAACGGCACGATGAGCGGCACGAGCGGCTTGCGCCGGGGCAGCTCATAGGGCGGCTGCTCGCCGGTCTGCGCCGCGCGGGCCAGGGTGGCGGCCAGATAGGCCAACACCGTGCTCTTGCCCGATCCCGCGCCGCCCACGATCGCCAGGCGCTCCGACACTGTCAGCAGCCTGGCGAGCGGCACGGTCTCGCCGGCGCGGCCCTCGGCCTGGTTCAGCTCGCGCCAGGCGAGCAACGCATCCAGCCCGGCCTTGTCGCCCAGCTTCTCGGCCAGCTCGCGGCGGTCGGGCGGGTTGAAGCGGCGCAAGGTGACGGGGATGAAGATGTCGGTCAACGGTTGCACGGCATAGGGCCGCTGCACCGGCGCGCTCTCCAGGCCGAACAGCCGCGTCGTGTCGTAGGCGTCGCGCACCCAACGCAGATACTCGGCGAGCATCCGCTCGACTTCGGCATCGCTCAGCCTGCGCCGGCCCGGCGGGGCCGCGTACACCTGGATGATGTCGCCCGTCATGTGCGCGATCGCCGTCCCCGGCCCGGCGCTGATCGCCGTGTCTTTGGCATCGCCGCCGATGGCGACGCTGCCCGCGCCCGCGGCTTCGACGCGGATCAGCCGCCCCCACCACTGCTTCGGCGCATCGGGCGGCCTGGCCCGGCCCAACAGCGTGCGGCCATCGGTCACGGCCGAGATGAACGCGCCCCAGGCGGCCGGGCCGGCCGCAACTGTCGCGATCCAGCCCAGGGCGTCGGTCGGCGCGGACGCCAGGCGCGTCAAAAAGAGGAGGATGGCAAAGACCCATGGCGGGCCGCACAACAGGGCGATCAGGCGCAAGAGTTCGCCGGGCGTCAGGTTCACGCCCGGGAGGATCGGTGGATGGGCGGCAGGTTGCGGCATGGCGACACCTGTGGCGAATGCAAAAGATGAGCGGCCCCAGTATACCGCAAGACCGGCAGCGGGGCAATATGCGCGATGTGTTGGAAAAACGTATTGCCTCACGCTAAAATCTTACTTTCGGGGTATCGTTGACTCATCACATGATCTTAAGGGTCTGTAAAAGAATAACTTCCCGCGGGCGTCAGCACCGCGTAGCGTGAGCGGAGTCCGGCGTCGTGTGCCGGACGTAGTCGAAGGATGCGCCTCCTGACAAGCCCAATCACCGCTGGTGGGGCCGCATCCTTCGACTACGCAGCGAAAAGGCCGCTGCTCCGCTCAGGACGCTCCGACTCGGTGCGGGAAATTATATTTTTACGAGCCCTTACCGTACAGATCTGATACAGCTCGGTGCGCGTAATGAACGTTAAGGTGGCGTGTCCGCCGCAAGCCAGGCACCGGAGGGGTGCGGGGAACCTGGGTAACCGGTCGTCGCCACAAACTCGTTCATGATCCGCCGCTTCTCGCCGCGCCCCGCGTGCGGATAGCGGGGCCGCAGCGCCGCAGCCAGTTCTTGTTTGCTCTTTTGGCTCATCATCCCTCACCTTCCCCAGGCCCCGGCGCTCACCGTCTGGGCGACCCGGGTAAGATTGTCGCATGAGGCAACGAATCACCCAAAGTAAGATCTGACGTGAGTCAATTCGCAATACTGAATCGTGTGATTTGGAAGCTGGGGTCCGATCGCCAGCTTCCAGCTTCCAACCGCCAGCCCTCACCACACACTATACCCGCCGTCAATCACCAGATCGTGCCCGGTCATGAAGTCGGACGTCTCGGACGCCAGGTAGACGACCGCGCCCTGGAGATCGGTCACTTCGCCCATGCGGCCCATCGGGGTCATGCGCAGCCAGGTGGGCATCATGGATTGGCCGATAGGCGTGGCGAGCAGGTTGTCTACGAGCAGCGTGCGCGTGTAGCCGGGGCTGATGCTGTTGGCGCGCACCCCGCGCCGCGCCCATTCGGCCGCCAGGCTGCGGGTCAGTTGGATGACGCCGGCTTTGGATGCGTTGTAGGCCACCTGGTTCTGCGGCGTGTTGACGATGCTGCCCGACATCGAGGCGGTGTTGATGATCTTGCCGTAGCCCGCGGCCAGCATGGCCCGGCCTTCGGCCTGGGCGCACAGAAAGACCCCGCGCAGGTTGAGGGCGATCACCCGATCCCACTCCGCGATCGTCATCGCCTCGGCGTCGGCCCACAAGCCGATCCCCGCGTTGTTCACGCCGATCGTCAGGCGACCCCAGCGCGCCAGGACCGCCGCGACCATCGCGTTGACCTGGTCGGGCTGACGCACATCGGCGACGATGGCCGCAGCGTCTACCCCCTTCGCGGCCAATTCCGCAGACACGGCGTTGGCATGGTCGGCGCTGATGTCCACGACCGCCACGGCCGCGCCCGCTTCGCCCAGCGCGTGGGCAAACGCCCGGCCGATCCCCTGCCCGCCGCCCGTCACCAGCGCCACCCGGCCGTCCAAGCGGAACCGGTCGAGAATGGGTTTGACTTCGAGAACCTTGTCTGACATGGCTGCCGTGCTCCTTATGGCTCCAGAACGACTTTGATCGAGCGGTCGCCAGCCTGGACGAGATTGATGCCTTCCTGGAAGGCGGTCAAGGGCAGGTGATGGGTGATGATACGATCCATGGGCAGGAGGCCCTTCGCCAGCATGTCGAGCGCCAGGGGGTAGCAATACGGCCCCAGATGCGAGCCGTGGATGTTGATCTCCTTCTGATCGCCGATGATCGTCCAATCCACCGTGACCGGCTCGCGCAGGACGCTGAACTCCACGAAGGTACCAAGCCGGCGGATCATCGCCAACCCTTGCGGGATGGCCTGGGGATTGCCGGTGGCCTCGATATAGACATCGCAGCCGTAGCCGCCGGTCAGCTTGAGGATTTCGGCCACGACATCGGTCTTGACCGGATTCAGGCACAGGTCGGCGCCGCACGCCTTTGCCACGGCCAGCCGCTGATCCCGCAGATCGAGCGCGATGAGCAGGCCGGGATGCTTGAGCCGGGCGGCCGCCGCCATGCCCAGGCCGAGCGGGCCGCAGCCGGCGATCACAACCACATCGCCGAACTCGATGTTCCCGCGCTGCACCGCGTGGATCGAGCAGGAGAGCGGCTCGACGAAGACGGCGTGTTCCACGGGGACCGAGTCAGGCACTTTGTAGATGAGCGCATTGGCCGGCAGGAGGACATACTCGGCCATTGCGCCGAAGGCATTCTGCCGGAAGCCGTAGACGCTGCCGTTGGGGCACATCCAGTACTGGCCCCGCTTGCAGAAGCGGCATTCCCAGCACGGCACGATCTGCTCCGAGACGGCGATGTCGCCCAGCGTCAGCCCGTACTTCTCCGCCGCGCCCTCGCCCAGCGCGACCACCTCCCCCACGAACTCGTGGCCGGGGATCACCGGCGGCTGGCAGTAGCCGGGGCGTTGGCCGTCGCCCCAGAAGAGCGGCGCGCCGAGGTAGCACTTCAGGTCGCTGGCGCAAATCCCGGCCGACTTGACTTTCAGCAGGACTTCACCAGGCGCCGGCCGCGGCACGGGGCGCGCCTCCAGCCGGTAGTCTTCTGGCCCGTGACAGACGACGGCTTGCATCGTGTCTGGAGGCGCTGAGTTGTGTGTGTGACGCATTCCATCCTCCTTATCGAATTATCGTGCAGTGCGGTTCCTGATTCATCTTGTTCAGCCTGCGGAAAATCGGCTCCAGCGCCCGGTAGGTCTCGGCATACAGCCCAACCAGCTCGTCATACCGCGCCGCGGTAGTCGGATCGAGCTGTTCCGCCTCGTAGACCGGGATGAGTTGGCTGGCGATGCCGAAGTCTGGATAGAGGCCCACACCCACACCGCCGGCAATCGCCGCGCCGAGGGAGGTCGCTTCGGCGGTCAGGCCGGGCAGCAGGATGGGCAGGCCGAGCGCGTCGGCCAGGATCTGCCGCCAGAGCGCGCTCTGCGCGCCGCCGCCGATCAGCCGCATCGCCTGCACGGCTGCGCCCTGCTCGCGAAGCGTATCCAGGATCAGCCGTAGATGCAGCGCCACGCCTTCCAGCGTGGCGCGCGCCATCTCGGCCCGGCCATGCGGCATCGCCAGGCCGACGAACGCGCCGCGCGCGGCCGGGTTCCAGTAAGGCGCGCGCTCGCCCAGCAGGTGCGGCAGGAAGAGCAAGCCGCCCGCGCCCGGCGGCGCGCCGGCCGCCAACGCATCCAACGCGCGGAAATCCTTGGCTTCGCCCGCGGCCGCCAACAGCCCGGCCAGCCAGTCGTAGGCGCCGCCGGCCGATTGCATGTTGCCCAGCGTGAAGTAGAGCCGGGGGTGCAGGTGCGCCATCGTGATCGTGCGCTGGCCGGGATCGAGCAGCGGTTCGGCCGCGCTCAACGCCAGCCACGCCGACGCGCCGATGTAGGTGTACGCGTCCCTCTCGGCCACCGCGCCGGAGCCGACCGTGGCGCACGCGCCGTCTCCGCCGCCGAGCACGACCGGCGTGCCGGCCAACAGCCCGGTGGCCGCGGCCGCGGTCGGCGTCACCCCGCCGATCACCGTGGCCGAGGGGTAGAGGTCGGGGAGGATGACCGCGGGCAGGCCGATGGCCGTCGCCATGTCCTCCACCCAGCGTCGCGCCCGGATGTCGAAGAGCTGCGTGCCTGACGCGTCGGAATAGTCGGTCGCCAGCACGCCGGTCAACAGGAACGCGGCGTAATCTTTGACCTGGAGGACCTTGTGCGTCCGGCGGAAGATCTCCGGCTGATGCTCCCGCACCCATAGCATCTTGGCCGCGGTATACGACGGGCTGGCGCGCAGCCCGGTCAACCGGTAGATCGCGTCCGCGCCGCACGCCGCGCAGATCGCGTCCGACTGGACTGTGGCGCGTTGATCGGCCCAGATGATGCTGGGGCGGAGCGGCTGGCCGGCCGCGTCCACGGGCAGCGCGCCCTGCATCGTGCCGCTGAAGCTGACCGCCGCAACCGCGGCCGGCGCGACGCCGGCCCGCTCCAACAGCCGCCGCGTGCCCGCGAACACCGCGGCCTGCCAGTGGGCCGGGTCCTGCTCGACCCAGTTCGGATGCGGATAGGCGGTCGGGTACGCCTCGAAAGTCGCGGCCAGCGCCGCGCCCGTCGCCGCGTCGAAGAGCGTGGCCTTGTCGCCGGTGGTGCCCAGGTCGTGGGCGAGGATGGTGGTGGGTTGGGTCACGGCAACATTGTAGCACGATTCACGCGAGAGCGGTAAATTGTCGGTTGACAGCCCAGGCGCAGCGAGGAGGCTATTCGGACGATCGCCCTTTCGGAAAAGATCGCCGATCGGCAGCGCCACATGACCTATGATGAGTTCAACCGGCGTTTCCATGCAAATGTCGAGGCGATTCGTGCCCAGGCAATAGCGGATGGTACGGCAATCTACGATCCAATGGAGGCCACGATCGGTGACTGACAGAACTTACGCACTCCTGGCTCTCAGGCGGTCTGCGACCGCCGTCGGGCCAGAGAAAGCGGCCAGTCCAGGCCAACGGCGCCGGTCGCAGACCGGCTGGGAGCATCTACTGCGTAACTCCTGTGACTGAGCAACGTCTCCGGGCGGTCCTTGACACCAACGTAATCCTGGCGGCGCTCAAGAGCAAAACCCCAACAGCCCGACCGCAGAACTGGTACTCCGATGGGAGGCCGGGGAGTTCGACCTGCTGTATGCAACTGACTTGCAAGCAGAGTATGCCGAAAAGTTGGTGGACCAGGGTAAGATTGCCTTGTTTTTGGCGTCTTTGGCTCGGCATGGGATTTGGGTGCTGCTCTCTGAATCCGACTTATTCCCCCGTATCCCAGCCGATCCCGATGATGATATCGTTGTAGCCTGCGCCATCGCCGGACGAGCCACGCATCTCGTCACCTGTGATCCCCACATCCACGCCCTGGGCCAAACTTACCAGGGCATCCGCATCCTCGACGGCCTCCACTTCCTCTATGCCCTGCGGGGCGACCTTCCGCCGCTCTCCGATACCGAAATACGTTAGCGCCATTCTTGACAATCTCGCGTTCCTGACGATAATACACGGGAGACGATACTTAGCCGTCTAAGTAAATTTCCGGTCAGATGGAGTCGCGGAGGGGGCGCATGGCGCAAAGGACCGAACTGGAGGCGCTCGATTTTCTGCTGAGCCAGGTGTGCCGACTGCACTACACGCGCGCCCAGGGCTTGCTGGACGCCATCGGCGTCTACCGCGGCCAGCCGCCGGTATTGCACATCCTGCAGGAGCAAGAGGGGCTGACGCAGAGCGAGCTGGCCGCCCGATTGGATCTCGCCCCGGCGACCGTGACCAAGATGCTGCAACGCCTCGAAAAGGCCGGTTTCGTCCAGCGCCAGACCGACGCGGAGGATCAACGGGTCTCCCGCGTCTCGCTGACCGACGCCGGCCGGGCGATCCAGGCCGATGTATCAACGGCCCTGGGCCAACTGGCTCAGGAAACCTTCAGCGATTTCACCATCGAGGAACGCGTCGTCTTGCGCCGGCTGATGCTGCAGGTGCGCGAGAACCTGAGTCGCGTCGTCAGCGCCGGGCTGTGTCTCGACCGTCGCTATGCCGAGGCCGAGGATGCGGGGAATAACTGACACAGAAATGCAGGGTGTGACTCGCCCATTTAGTCAGTCGGCAAAGCAATAGGAGGGTGTGGAGATACAATGCACGCAATAAATAAACTGCTTCGCTTCGTGAAACCCTATCGGCATTGGGCGCTGTTGGCGCCGCTGCTGATGATGCTTGAAGTCGTAATGGACTCTACTTTCCGCTAACTTGCGCGTGTCCCTACAGGTAGCATGTTCGCCGGTTGCAAGCACTACATGTAGTGGGTAGAGCAGACTTGGCAGAAAGCAGCACATACTACATATAGTACCTCGGTTCGCCAAGACCACTACAGGTAGCGGTGGGCCTAACTTAGCGGAAAGTAGAGAATGGACCTCATGCAGCCGCGCCTGATCCAGCGCATCGTGGATCAAGGGCTGGCAAACGGCGACATGCCCCTCATCATCAACACCGGCTTGCTGATGGTCGGCCTGGCTGCAATCGGGGTGTTCGGCGGCGGGGGCTGCGTCGTCTTCTCGGTGCTGGCGTCCCAGGGCTTCGGTGCCGATCTGCGCAGCACGCTGTTCGGCAAGGTTCAGTCGTTGTCGTTCGGCAACCTGGACAAACTGGAGACCGGCCGGCTCATCACCCGCCTGACGAACGACGTGACCCAGGTGCAGGAGCTGGTGATGATGAGCTTGCGCATCATGGTGCGCGCGCCGCTGCTGATGGTCGGCAGCCTGGTCATGGCGATCCTCACCAGCCCGACCCTGGCGCTGCTCTTCCTCCTGCTCATCCCGCTGGTGACTGCGGTGATCGTTTGGATCATCAAGAAAAGCTACCCGATGTTCAGCGAAGTGCAGCGCCGGCTCGACGCGGTCAACACTGTGATGCAGGAGAACCTGGCCGGTGTGCGCGTGGTGAAGGCGTTCGTGCGCGAGGAACATGAGATCGGTCGGTTCCACGGGGCCAACAAGCAGTTGATGGATCAAAACATCACCGCGGCGCAGACGCTGGCGCTCAACATGCCGATCGTGATGCTCATTATGAACGTGGGCATGGTCGCGGCTCTCTGGTTAGGCGGCGTGCAGGTGAAGGCTGGCGGGATGCACGTGGGCCAGGTGATCGCGTTCATCAACTACCTGACCCAGACCCTTTTCTCGATTATGATGGTCAGCATGATGACGATGCGGATCTCGCGCTCCGCGGCGTCGGCCGAGCGCATCCAGGAGGTGCTGGAAAGCCAGCCGGAGGTGGTGAACAAGCCCGACGCGCTCACGGCCTTCGAGCCGCAAGGCCGCGTCCGGTTCGAGGACGTCACCTTCAGCTACGACGGCGCCGACGCCGACCCGGTGCTCAAAAACGTCAGCTTCGTGGCCGAGCCGGGCCAGACCGTGGCGCTGTTGGGCGCGACCGGCTCCGGCAAATCCTCCCTGATCCACCTGATCCCGCGCTTCTACGACGTGACCGAAGGCCGGGTGACGATTGATGGCGTGGACATCCGGGACATTGACGAGACCGCGCTGCGGGGCAAGATCGGCATCGCGCTGCAAGAGTCGGTGCTCTTCAGCGGCGCGATCCGCGACAACATCCGCTATGGCCGGCCCGACGCCCCCGACGACGAAGTAATCGCGGCGGCGAAACTGGCCCAGGCGCACGACTTCATCACGTCCTTCCCCGACGGCTACGACTCGATCGTGGGCCAGCGCGGGGTGAACCTGTCGGGCGGACAGAAGCAGCGCATCGCCATCGCCCGCGCGCTGCTGACCCAGCCCACGATACTGATCCTGGATGACAGCACCAGTTCGGTGGATGTGGAGACCGAAGCGCGACTGCAAGAGGCGCTGGCTGCCACACGCCAGGGTGACGCCTCGACAAGTCGAGGACTCCGGAGTCCCGAACTCGTTCGGGAGACCTCCAATGGACGCAGAACCAGCCTGATCGTCGCCCAACGCATCAGCACCGTGCTGACCGCCGACAAGATCCTGGTGCTGGACAACGGCCGGGTCGTCGCCGAAGGCGCGCACGCCGACTTGATGGAAACCAGCCCGATCTATCGGGAGATCTATGAATCACAGATGGAGCGGTAAGCCATGCCCGAACCGATGAGCAAACGGGAAGAACGAACCGATGCGCCGCCGCCCTTCTTGATGGGCCGCGGGCCGGGCGGCGGCCCCGGCGCCCATTTCATGCGCCAAGTCGAGCACGCCAAGAACCCGCGCAACACGATCATGCGGCTCTGGGATTATCTGCGCCATCAACGTTGGGCGCTGATCCTGACCGCGCTGTCGGTCGTCGCAACCACCGGCCTCAGCCTGGCCGGACCGTACCTGTTGGGCCAGGCCATTGACAAGCACATCCTGGTCGGCGACCTGCCGGGGCTGATCCGCATCTGTCTGCTGATGCTGGCCGTCTACGGCCTGACTTCGCTGTTGACCTGGTTCCAGACTTATATCATGGCCGCAGCCGCACAGCGCACCGTAGCGGAAATCCGCAATGACCTCTTCGAGCACGAGCAGACGTTGTCGCTGCGCTTCTTCGACCAGCACGCCCACGGCGACCTGATGAGCCGGCTGACGAACGACGTGGAAAACGTCAGCATGGTGCTGGCGCAGAGCGTGACTCAGCTCGTCTCCGGCTTCCTCAGCCTGGTCGGCGTCGGCGCGGTGATGCTGATCCTCAATTGGCGCATGGCCCTGGTCACGCTCCTGACCATCCCGCTGATGATGCTCTTCCTGACCCGTTGGGTAGGCGGTCGCACGCGCGCCGGCTTCCGGCAGCAGCAAAAGGCGCTCGGCAAGCTCAACGGCATCATCGAGGAGACGATCACCGGGCAGCGCGTGGTGAAGGCATACAACCGTGAGCAGGCGGTGATCGCCGAATTCGATTTCGCCAATAGCGAGCTGCGACAGGCCGCTACCCGCGCGCAGACCTTCTCGGGCTTCATCGGCCCGATGATGAACTTCATCAACAACCTGGGCCTGGCGATCGTGGCCGGCGTCGGCGGGTGGATGACCCTGGGCGGGATGGCGACGGTGGGGACGATCGCCAGCTTCATCAACTATGCGCGGCAGTTCGGCCGGCCGCTGAACGAAATCGCCAGCCTTTACAACACGATCCAATCGGCCGTGGCCGGCGCGGAGCGCGTCTTCGAGACGATTGACGAAAAACCCGACCTGACCGACGTAGCCGACGCCCAGCCGTTGACCGACATCCGGGGCGACGTGACATTCGAAAACGTGAGCTTCGGCTATGTGCCGGGCGTGCCGGTGCTGAAGCACGTGAGCCTGCGCGCCGCGCCGGGGCAGGTGGTGGCCCTGGTGGGGCCGACCGGCGCAGGCAAGACGACGATCGTCAACCTGCTGACCCGTTTCTACGACATCCAAGCCGGCCGGATCTGCATTGACGGGCAGGACATCCGCCAGGTGAAGATGGCCGACCTGCGCCGCCAGCTCGGCATCGTGCTGCAAGACACCTTCCTCTTCACCGGCACGGTGATGGACAACATCCGCTATGGCCGGCTGGACGCCGCCGACGATGAAGTGTTCGCCGCGGCCCGGCTGGCGAACGCCGACACTTTCATCCATCGCCTGCCGCACGGCTACGACACGCCGCTTTCGGAGCGGGCCGGCAACCTGAGCCAGGGCCAGCGCCAGCTACTCGCCATCGCCCGCGCCATCCTCGCCAATCCGAGCATCCTCGTGCTGGATGAAGCGACGAGCAGTGTGGACACCCGCACCGAGAAGCACATCCAGGAGGCAATGCTGCGCCTGATGCAAGGCCGCACCAGCTTCGTCATCGCCCACCGGCTGAGCACGATCCGCAACGCCAACCAGATCCTCGTCATCAACCATGGCGAGATCATCGAGCGCGGCACGCATGAGACGCTATTGGCGCAGCGCGGCTTCTATCATCATCTATATAACAGCCAGTTTCGGGCGAATGGGAAGGGAGAAGCGGGGATTCCCGCGCAGGCGGCGCCACAAGCCCAACTGCGCTTCGCGGTCGCGGCCGCGTGACTTCGGCCTATACGTATCCTATTTACACGTCGAACGTCACCCGCGCGACCCAACCGGCCGGGGCCTCCTGCACGCTAAGGTCGTGATACGTCACCGCCTTGATCGCGGTGTGCGTCGGCGCGCCGGCGTAGCCGTAGGTCATACCGAGCACGCCGCGCGGGGAGATGGCGTGGATCGCGAAGCGGGTGTACATCTCGCCGCCAAGCTCCTGCCCCAGCAGCAGCCGGTTGAGCCAGGCGACCAGCAGCTCGGCCGGGGCGTCCGCTTCGGCCTGGATGGCCCGCGCGCAGGTGATCGGCCGGGCCGGGTCGGCGTCTTGCAGCAGGTACATGGCGGCGGCCGTGCGCGCGAAGAGCTGGCGCTGTGAATCGGCTGTGACCTCGATGGCCCAGTCGGCCGTGTGCTGAAGCTCCCGCCAGAAGGGTGCGCCAACACCTTCCTCGCCTGGCGAACGAGGGGGGGAGGTCTCCGCCGCATGATCCGCCGGATCGGCGAGCACGCGCCGGGCCGCGGCCGCGTCCGCCGCGATCTGCGCGCTCAGCGCGGCGACGTTCGGGAAACGCTGCTCGCCCCGCAGGCGTTCGATGAAGCTCAGCCCCAGCGTCTCCCCGTAGAGATCGCCGGAGAAGTCGAGCAGAAATGCCTCGATGCTGCGTTGAGCGTTGTCGAACGTGGGGCGCACCCCGATGTTGACCACGGCCGGATAGCCGCGCGCCGCGCGCCAGGCCCAACACGCATAGACCCCGTTGACCGGGACGAGCCGACGGTTTAGACCGTCCGGCGGCAGGCTGAGGTTGGCGGTGGGGAAGCCGATGGTGCGCCCGCGGCGCGCGCCTTCTGTCACCGTGCCCCACACCTGGTAGGGCCGGCCGAGCAGCCCGGCCGCCTGCGGCGCATCGCCGGCCTCGCTCAGGAGCGCCCGGATGCGGCTGCTGCGCACCGGCTGGCCCAGCCAATCGAACGGCGGCGCCACCTCCACGCGATAGCCCAGCCCGGCGCCGATCTCGGCCAGGCGGCTGGCATCCCCCTCCCGCCCGCGGCCCAACGCAAAGTCCGGCCCGATCCAAAGCGCCCGCAGCGGGACGTGCTGGGTCAGCTCCTGCATGAATTCGGCGGCCGTGCGCGCCGCGACCTGGCGCGAGAAGGGCAGGACAAGAACGAAATCGAGGCCGAGCGCGGCAAGGATCTCCGCACGTTCTTCGGCGCTTGTGAGTGACGCCAGCGCAGTATCGGGGCGCAGCACGGTCAGCGGGTGGGGATCGAAGGTGAGCAGCCCGGCCTGGCAGCCGTCGGCATGGGCGGCCTGCGTCATGGCGGACACCAACGCCTGGTGGCCGCGGTGAACCCCATCGAAGTTGCCGATGGTGAGATAGGCGTCTTGCGCGTGGGCCGGAAATCTGCCGTCGCCGGCCGCAGTCATGTCGGTGAAGCCCAGGTAAGTCTGCATCATATGCACCGGTTCGGTTACTGGCTCGTCTCAAACACCTTTTTGGGCCACCACTGGCAGGCCGGCGCGGTAGTAGAGACGTTTGCGGAGCGTGCAACGTCTCTACACCCAACATCTCTACGCAGGATCGCGACCACGGAACCTTCCGCCGTCAGCGCATACCTTTCGGCTGTGGCCGGGGCGGCCGGCCCGATAATGGGCTGACCGTGCGCCAGGCGCGCCGCGGCTTCGGCGTCCACGATGATTGGCGTCAGGTCATAGAGCGCGGCGCGGAGGGGGTGAAGGCAGCGGTCGGGCTGCCCGGCCTGGCTGGCTTCGGCCAACGCGTCCAGGCTGATCGCGTCCTCGACCCCGAACCGGCCGCTGCGCAGACGACGCAATCCGGCCAGCGCCCCGCCGCAGCCGAGCGCCGCGCCCAGGTCGCGGGCCAGGCTGCGGATGTAGACGCCCGGATCACACGTCACGTCTAGTGTAACGAGGGGCGGCTGCCATGCCAGCAACTCGATCTGATGGATGGTGACGCGTCGGGCTGCCAGCGTAACCGTTTCCCCGCGCCGCGCCCGCCGATAGGCCGGGACGCCGGCCTGTTTGATGGCCGAAAAGGCTGGCGGGATCTGCACAAGCTCGCCAACGAACGCGCCCAACGCCTGCGCCAGGTCAGCATGCGTCAGTTCCGGCACAGGAACCGTGACGATGGGCGCGCCTTCGATGTCGCATGTATCGGTCGTCAACCCCAATTGCACGGTCGCGCGATATACTTTGCGCCCCGCCATCAGATACTCCGAGACGCGCGTGGCCTGGCCGGCGCACACCAGCAGCACCCCAGTCGCCAGCGGGTCCAACGTCCCCGCGTGGCCGACGCTCTTCTGGCCGAGGAGCCGCCGAACTTTGCCCACTACATCATGCGAAGTCCAGCCCGCGGGCTTGTCAATGTTCAGGATCCCCGTCACTGGCGGCGCGGCAGATGGCATCGGCCGTCCCCTTCCTTCACTCGATCGCTTGAAATAACAGCGGCAGGACTCGATCCTCCGCGGCCTCCAACGATCCCATGATCGTACGGCCTGCGGATGCCCGCCGCCGCCCAGGCTCAACGCGATCTGCGAGACATCGTAGCCGGACTTGGCCCGGAAGCCGATTTCCACCTTGCCGCCGGCGGTTTCCGAGAACACCGCGGCGATCACGCTTCGGGCGCGTTGATGAGTTGGCTGACCAGCCCGCCATCGCCCGCGGCAGGCGCGTCCACCCGCCCGCGGCGTGGCGCATCCGTTGGGTGATGCTGACCCACACCACCTGGCGGGACAAGGCCGGCCCCCAGAGCCGCAGGATATTGAGCGGCCAGTGATTCAGCGTGCGCTCGGTCACTTCGCTCAGGCTGGCGCCGGCCTGCATCAGGCGCATGGCGGTCGCCATCACCTGCGGCGTCACATTATTGGTGCGAAACCCCAGGGTGTCGGTGACCAACCCGGTGAGCAAGCACGCGGCCGCCTCCCGGTCGAGCGGCGCGTCGAGCGCATCGGCCAGATCCACAATGATCTGGGCGGTGGCCGCCGCAGACACGTTGACATAATTATGACTGCCGAAGTAGAGGTTGGTCACATGGTGGTCAAGGATGACAATCGGCGTCGCGCCATAGTCGACCGGGCGGAACGCGCTGCCGAGCCGCAGCCCATCACTGGCGTCCAGCCCGACCACCACATCCCAGGGGCCAGGAGGCGGGGCGGTGAGGACGTCCGTGATCCCTGGCGGCCATTGGAGCTGCGCCGGCGGGGGATCGGGGCAGGCCAGGGTGATGGCGCGGCCCGGTGCATCACCCCAGGCGGCCCGCAGCACCCAGCCGAAGCCGAGCAGCGAGCCGATGGCATCCCCGTCGGGGGCAATGTGTGTGAGCGCCAGCATCCGGCCGGCGCTCCGCAGCAAGGCCGCGATCTCAGCCAGCGTGCTCATGGACGTCATTCTCCGGCGTCGAGGCGACTGGCTGCGCCTGTGCGGCCAGCGAATCGAGCAGCTCATCAATGTGCCGGACGCGGCGCTCGGTTTCATCCACGTGAAAGCTCAACTCCGGCACGACGCGCAGATTCAGATTCTCGGCGATGGCGCGGCGCAGGAAGCCCTCCGCGTGCTTGAGCGCGGCCAGCACCTGGCGGGACGATTCGCGCGGCAGCGCGTGCTCGATCGAGACGCGCGCATTGTGCAAATCCGCGCTCACCGCCACCTTCGTGACTGTCACCAGGGCGTCCTCCAGGCGCGGGTCGGATAGCTCAGCGCCGATCAGCAGGCTCAACTCCTGATGCAGTAGATCGGAGATGCGTTGCTGGCGGTAGGTAGTCATGTTACGTTCTCTAGTTGACTCGTTCCTTCTTGTAGGCTTCGAGCACGTCGCCAACTTCCAGCTCGTTGTAGTTGTTCAAGCTGAGACCACACTCGAAGCCGCTTTTGACCTCGGTCGCATCTTCCTGGAAGCGTTTCAGGGTCCCGATACGATCGTCGCGCACGACCTCGCCCCCGCGCTTGACGCGCACCGACGCGCCGCGCTGAATTTCGCCATCGGTGACATAGCACCCGGCGACCTTGCCGACCTTGGTGATGCGGAAGATGGCGCGCACTTCGGCGTGTCCCAGCACCACTTCCTTGTACACCGGCGCCAACATCCCCTTGAGGGCCTTCTCAATGTCCTCAACGATGTTGTAGATAATGTTGTACGTCCGCACATCCACCCCTTCGGTCTCGGCCATGCGTTGCGCGGCGATATCGGTGATGACGTTGAAGCCCAGGATGATGGCTTTGGAGGCGACCGCCAGCATGACATCCGATTCGTTGATGTTGCCCGTGGCCTGGTGCAAGATCTTGACGTGTAGCTTCTCGTCCCCCAACTTCTCCAATGAGTTGACGATCGGCTCCAGGGAGCCCTGGACGTCGCACTTTAAGATCAGGTTAAGCTCTTTGACCTGGCCGGTTTGGGCCTGGGCGAAGATGTTTTCCAGCGCCACGGCCTTTGGCGCGGCCGCAGCGATCGTTTCGGCGCGGCGTTTGGCCTGGCGTTCAGCCGCGATGGCGCGCGCGGCCCGTTCGTCGGCCTCCACCGCAAAGGTGTCGCCGGCGGCGGCCACATCCGCCATGCCGAACACCACAACCGGCGTCGCGGGCAACGCTTCAGTGATCGGCTGGCCCTTGTCATCGTACAGCGCGCGCATCTTGCCATACACATCGCCCGCGACGATGCTATCGCCCACGCGCAGGGTGCCGTTTTGCACCAGCAGGGTGGCAAGGGGACCGCGTGATTTGTCCATGCGGCTCTCGATCACCGTGCCGATGCAGTTGCCCGCGGGGTTGGCCTTGAGCGGATCAATGTCGGCCACCAGCAGGAGGTTTTCCAGCAGATCATCAATGCCGCGGCGGAACTTGGCGGAGACCGGCACGCAGATCACATCGCCGCCGTATTCCTCGATCAGCAAGTCGTTGTCGACCAACTCTTGCTTCACCCGATCGGGGTTGGCCGCGGGCTTATCTATCTTGTTCAGCGCCACGACAATCGGCACTCTGGCCGCGCGGGCGTGCGCAATCGCTTCTTTGGTCTGCGGCATGACCCCATCATCGGCCGCGACCACCAGCACCGCGATATCGGTCACCATGGCACCGCGGGCGCGCATCGCGGTGAAGGCTTCGTGCCCCGGTGTATCCAGGAAGGTGATCTTGCGGCCCTGGCGCTCCACCTGGTATGCGCCGATGTGCTGCGTGATGCCGCCGGCCTCGCCATCCACCACGCGCGTCTCGCGGATCGCATCAAGCAGCGTGGTCTTGCCGTGATCTACGTGGCCCAACACGGTGACGATGGGCGGCCGGATGACCATCTCCTCCGGCTTCTCGCTGGCGATGATCTGCTGGCGCAACGTTTTCGGCGCTTCTTCTTTGACCTCAACCACGACCGGCTCGGGCGGCGCTTCACGATTGACTGTGATGCCCAGGTCGCCGCCGACGACTTGCGCGGTGTCGAAGTCAATCGTTTGGGTGATCGGCACCATGATGCCGTAGTTCATCAGCGCCTTGATGACATCAATCGCGCTGCGGTGCATCTTCTCGGCCAGCTCGCGCACCGTGATGTGATCGCCGATGATGATCTCGGTGATGGCTGGCGCTGCGGCCGGGGCGGCGCGTGCGCCGGCGCTGGCCGTGGGCTGACCCGTGGGAACCGCCTGGCCCTTCGGGGGCATGGCCGATCGTTGCTGCGACTTGCCGCCGCCATTGTGGCCATTTCCACCACGTGACCCGGCCGGCGCCGGCCGCGCCGGCTGACCCTGATTCCCGGCCGACCGCGATGCAGCCTGCGCGGGCTGACCGCCGCCGCGGGGGGCATTGGACGCTGCGGGCGCGGAGGTGGGGCGGGCGGCGCGCTGCGACGGCGCGCTCGATTGGGTTGCGCCGGGTTTGGTCTGGCTGCCCGGCCTGGTCGGGCCGGCCGGTGTACCGTTCGTCGGTCGGGCGCCGGGCGGCGCGGGCCGCTCTGGTCCGGCGTTCACCGGGCTGCCGGGGCTGGCCTTCGGGGCGTTGCCCTGGCGCTGCCCGGCCGGCGTCGGCCCAGCGCCTTTTGCCGGCCCACCCCCACCCGGCCGACCGTCAGTCTTGCCGACGGGTTTTCCCGTACTGCCGCCGCCGGCCGGCTTTCCCGTGCTGCCAGCGCCGGTGGCTCTTCCCGTGTTGCCGGTGTTGCCGGCGGGCGGTCGGGGCGATTGGGCGGTCGGCGCGGGCGCTTTGCCCTGCCCTTGACCGGCCGGCGCATTGCCGGAGCGCCGGCCTGACGCCGGGGCGCCGGGCTTGGGTTGGCCGCTGCCTGCCGGCCTGGCCGGGGGTTCGGCCGTCTTGGTTTGGGCGATTGTCTTGGTCGCAGACGGGTTTTGCCTGTCCGCGGCCGGCGCGCCTTGCTTCGGCGCTGCGCCTTTGGTATTATCTTGTGTCATAGTATCACCTCCTCGCCACACGGCGATGGTCTGACTCATGCGGGCCGCGCAAGTTCTCGCGCGAAGATGTCCGGGCGCGGCGGTGCTGGCGCGGGCGCGCGGATGAGCCTTCTAGTGTTCGAGTTGCAAGATCTATTGCTGCCAGCATGAGCTGGACGAGGAGGCGCGCAAGGTATTGGGAAGTCGCGGGGAAGGGCTGAACGCAACGTGATTTACATCAGCTCCCCCCTCGCAACGGGCCCGCCCGCCTCGTCATGCAAATAACGAGGCGAGAGTTGCTGCCTCCTGGCCCGATTGAGCTGCGGTCGAACGGCCGCCAGCATGGGAAAAACTCCTCTTTCAACCAATAACCACGTCGGACTCAGTTGCCGCAGGCAATGTCGCGGCATAGGCCCGAAGCGCCGCCAGGCTTTCCGGCGTAACGGTAGTCTTCAGGGCCGCATTGAGGCGCTGGCCGGTCAAGGCCAACTCCCAGCAACCTCGCGTGCGACACAGATACGCGCCGCGGCCGGCTTGTTTGCCCGTCGGATCCACCCGCACCTCGCCGGACGGGGTGCGCACAATGCGCACCAGCCCGCGCTTGCCCTGCGGCTGCCGGCACGCGATGCAGGTGCGCACGGGCACATGTTTTTGGCGCGGCTTCTGGGCTTTAGCCATCTCGCCGTCCGTGGGATCCGTTATTCTTCTTCACCGCTCCAGCCCTCGCGGCCCGAGCGGTAGGTGCGCCGGTGAACAAGCTGGCCGAGCAGTTCATCGTAGATCAGCTCCCGCTTCTTGGTGACCTTCTTGCTCTTCTTGGTCTTCTTGCCCGGCTTGCTGACCTCGCCTTCCTCTTCAAACTCCACCGGCTCCACGATCTGCCCAAAGAACGCCGGCTCGAGGGCCGGGAAGGTGAGATCAGCCTGTATCGGCTCCTCGCCGACGGCCGCGGGCGCGGCTGGCGCAGTTCCGGCGGCCGGCGCTGCGGACGGCGCCGGCTCGGCGGCCGCGGCCGGCGGCGCTTTCGCCGGTTCGGCCGGCGGCGCGGCCGGGGCCTCGACCTCGGCGAGCAGCTTCGCGGCCTGTTCCAGTGTGACCGCCGACTTATCGCGCTCGCGCAACAGCCATTCCGCGCGGCTCAACAGGTCGTCGCCAGGCGCCGGCATCACCTTCGACTCCAGTGAGCGCGTGCGGGCGATCTGCAATTGTTGCCGCTTGATTTCGGCCAGGCCCTCAGTGGCGGCCTCGGTCTCGCTCTTGATATCAATACGCCAGCCGGTCAGTTTGGCGGCCAGGCGGGCATTCTGGCCTTCTTTGCCGATCGCCAGCGAAAGCTGGCGGTCGGGGACGATGACGATGGCGGTGTGAATGTCGCCTTCCTCGATCAGGACGGTGTCGCTCGGTCGCGCCGGGCTGAGCGCATTGGCGATGAACAGCCGCACATCGGCGTTCCACTCGACGACATCAATCTTCTCGCCGCCCAACTCGTCCACGATGTTCTGGATGCGCGTGCCGCGCAGCCCCACGCACGAGCCGACCGGATCCACGCCCGGCTGCGTGGCCGACACCGCGACTTTCGAGCGTTGGCCCGGCTCGCGCGCGACGCTCTTGATCTCGACCGTGCCGTTGAAGATCTCCGGCACCTCGCGCTCCAGCAGGCGGCGGAGCATGTTACGGTGCGTGCGGGAGAGGCGGATTTGCGGGCCACGCGTGCCCTTGTGCACTTCGGCCAGGAGCGCGCGCACGTTTTGACCGATGCGATATCGCTCGTTCGGCAACTGATCGTCCGCGGCCAGGATGCCTTCGGCCTTCTTGCCGAGCGTGACCGTGACCGTATTGCTACGGTAGTCAATTGCCTGCACCGCGCCAGTGACCAACTCTCCTTCGCGATTATGGAAAGAGTCGAAGAGCACGTCCCGCTCAGCTTCGTGGATGCGCTGCAGGATCACCTGTTTGGCGGTTTGCGCGGCGATGCGGCCGAAATCGGCCGGGACCCGTTCCACTTGCACGGCGCCGGTCAACTCGACCCGCGGATCAATGCGCCGCGCGTCGGCCAAGCTGATCTCCACGCTGGGATCGGTGACGGTTTCCACAACCGTCTTTTCGCAGAAGATCCGCAGCTCGCCAGTGTCGCTATCAATCTGTGCCTTGACCACGGCGGCATTGTTCGCATAATTGCGCCGATAGGCATGCACCAACGCTTCTTCGATGGCGCCCAGAATGATCGGCCGCGGCAAATCCTTCTCCGCGCAAATCTGGTTGACCGCCATGATCAGGTCGCTTTTCATCCCTGCAACTGCTCCTACATGACTACGGGTTAGTTCTCCCCTGCACAGGCCCCGACAATAAGAAAAGTGGGGGGGACCCCACTTCCTCAGACCTGCGCCTCGCCTTCAATACTGGAAGCGAATATATCACAGATCGTCCGAAAGCGCAAGTTCGCGGCCGCGAGCGTTACGCGGCGGGGATGTGTGCGGCCGCTATCTGCCGGCGACGAGAAGCGCAAAATAGGTCACCACCGGGAACACGAACAGCAGGCTGTCAATCCGATCGAGCGCGCCGCCGTGGCCGGGGATGAGCTGGCTGCTGTCTTTGACGTTCGCCAGGCGCTTGAAGAGCGATTCGGCCAGGTCGCCAAACGGCGCCGCGACCGCGACCAGCGCGCCCAGGAGCAAGCCCTGCCACCATGTCAGCGCCAGCAGCCCGGCGCCGAGCGCCACGCCGGCAATCAGCGCGCCGGCCACGCCGCCGGCCACCCCCTCCCACGTCTTGCGGGGGCTGATGCGCGGCCAGAGCAGGTGCTTGCCGAGCGAGCGGCCGACGAAGTAGGCCATCGTGTCACACGTCCACGTGATGGCGAACGCCGAGCCAGCCCAGCGGAAGCCATTCGACCGTTGGCGCAAGGCGACCAGATAGCTGAGGGTGATCCCCAGGTAAAGGGCGCTGGCGACCGTGATGCTCCAGTCGGTCGCCGGGTGTTCACCTTTATTGTGGAGCGCCCAAACGAGCGAGAAGATGATGAGGGCGGCCAGGAGGGGGCGCAACAGATCAGGTTGACCGGGGGAGATGCCGTGGAGATAGGCTTCGAAGATGGCGCCGGCGATGAAGAAAAGCCCCAAGGTGCGATCCGCCGAGAACAGCTTGCGCCGCAGAAGGACCGCCATCTCCCGCCAGGCCAGCGCCCCCGCGGCCAGCACCCCCAACAGCCAAGGGATGCCGCCAAGATAGAGCAGGCCGATCACAAGCGGGATCAGAATGACGGCCATGATCACGCGGGTGCGAAGCATGGCGAAGGCCTCCTTGGCCGCAGACCGGCCGTCATTCAGCCCTCAACCGGCGTCACTTTACCGAACCGGCGATCGCGCCGGCTGAATTCCTGAAGCGCCGCCGCCAGCTCGCTCTCGTCGAAGTCGGGCCAGAAGGTGGGGGTTGCGTAATACTCGGCGTAGGCTGCCTGCCAGATTAAGAAATTGCTGAGCCGATACTCTCCGCCGGTGCGGATGATCAGGTCTACATCGGGCAGGCCGCCAGTGTAGAGATACTGCGATACCAACTCCTCGGTCACCGCCTCTGGCGCATAGCCGTCGCGCATGATGTGGCGCAGCGCGTCCACGATCTCCGCCCGGCCGCCATAGTTGAAGGCGACGTTCAAGACGATGCGATCGTTGTGACGGGTGAGCGAGATCGCGTGCTGAATCTCGCGTTGGAGGTGAGGGGCGATGCCTTCGAGCCGGCCGCTGTGGCGAATGCAGACGCCGTTACGATGCAGATCATCCAACTCGCGGCGAATCACCTCGCCCAGCAGCCGCATAAGCGCGTTGACCTCGGCCGGCGGCCGCGCCCAGTTCTCGGTGGAAAAGGCATAGATCGTGAGAACCTGGATGCCCAACTCGGTCGCGCCGCGTAAGACGCGGCGGATGTTCTCGGTGCCGGCCCGATGACCGGCCACCCGGGGCAGCCCGCGCGCCTGCGCCCACCGCCCATTGCCATCCATGATGATCCCTACATGGTGTGGCACGCGCGTGATGCCGGGAAAACGATCCTTGAGGGCAGATGGCAATTCAGGTGGCATGGTGGTCTCTGAACGGCACAGCAGCAGGTATCATACGCCCGAAACAGCGTGTATTTCAGGCGCAGTGTTTGAGATCGCGACGTTTCGCGTCAGACCTCCATGATCTCCGCTTCTTTGGCCTTGCCGATCTCGTCAATTTTCTTGATATGCTCATCGGTCAGTTTCTGGGTCGCTTCCTGACTATCGTCAAGCTCATCTTCGTCAATCATCTTTTCTTTTTCGAGATCGCGCAGCATGTCGTTGGCATCGCGGCGGATGTTCCGGGTGGAAACCCGCGCTTCTTCGACGCGCTTGTGCACTTGCCGGACCAGATCGCGGCGCCGTTCTTCGGTCAACTGCGGCACGACGAGACGAATGATCTGACCGTCGTTCGATGGCGTCATGCCCAGGTCGGATTTCAGCAGGGCCTTTTCAACGATGCCGATGGTGTTCCGATCCCAGGGACGGATGACGAGCAAACGCGGTTCCGGGACCGTGATGCCGGCAAGTTGGATCAGTGGGGTCGCCATGCCGTAGTAGTCCACCTGGATGCGCTCGACCAGGGCCGGCGACGCCCGGCCAGTGCGAATGGTGCGCAAGTCGGTCTGCAGCGATTCAGCGGTCTTTTTCATCCGCTGTTCAGCATCGGCCAGCACTTCTCTCAGCATATCATCATTGGCATCTTTGGGCATTGCGACCTCTGAATAATTCGGGGCGGACGTGCCTGGCGCTTCCGAAAAATGCCAGGCACGTGAAATAAGATGCTTCTCAGGCGCTCACCAGGGTGCCGACCGGCTGGCCCAGGACCGCCTTTTCCAGGTTGCCCGGCTGCCACAGGTCGAGCACGATGATCGGCATGTCATTGTCCATGCACAGGCTGAACGCCGTGCTATCCATCACCCCGATGCGCGACACCAAGGCCTGGCTGTAGGAGAGTTTCTCGTAGCGCACGGCGTCGGGATAGCGCTTGGGGTCTTTGTCGTACACGCCATCCACCTTGGTCGCCTTGATCAACACCTCGGCGTTGATCTCGACGGCGCGCAGGGCAGCGGCGGTGTCGGTTGTGAAGAAGGGGTTGCCCGTGCCCGCGGCGAGCAGGATCGTGCGCCCCTTCTCCATGTGCCGGATCGCCCGGCCCCGGATATATGGCTCGGCGACGGCGGTCATCGTGATCGCGGTCATAACGCGCGGATCAACCCCGGCGCGGCGCAAGGCATCGGCCAGAGCCAGCGCGTTCATTACCGTCGCTAACATGCCCATGTGGTCGGCGGTGGCCCGCTCCATGCCGTGAGCCAGCCCATCAACTCCGCGCCACATGTTCCCTCCGCCGACGACCAGCGCCACTTCCACGCCCAGCTCGCGCAGCTTACGAATCTGAACGACAACCTTGTCGGCCGCATGAGGGTCAATGCCATAACCGCTTTCGGGGGCTAACGCCTCGCCCCCTAGCTTGAGCAAAATGCGACGATAACGAAGCGCGCTCATAGATCCTTCACCCACCCACTTCGATGCGGGCAAAGCGCCGCACGATGATGTTCTCACCGACCTTGGCCACCGCCGCGGTGATCATGTCCTTGATGCGGACATTTTCATCCTTGATGAAGGCCTGTTCCAGCAGACAGTTCTCTTCGTAGAACTTGGCGAACTTGCCGGCAATGACCTTGGCGACGACCTCGGCCGGCTTGTTCGAGCCGGCGCTCTCCGCCTCGTAGGTCTGCTGCTCGCGCGCGATCACCTCGGCCGGGATGTCCTCGATGCGCACCCACTGCGGCCGGGCCGCGACCACCTGCATCGCCAGATCCTTGCACAACGCCTGGAACGCCTCGGTGCGGGCCACGAAATCGGTCTCGCAGTTGACCTCGACCAACGCGGCGACCTTGCTGCCCGTGTGGATGTAGTGACCGACCAGGCCTTCCTTCGCTTCGCGGGTGGCTTTCTTGGCGGCCGCCGCCAGGCCCTTCTCGCGCAGCATTTCGGTCGCCCGATGGAAGTCGCCATTGGCGGCTTCGAGCGTCTTGCGACAGTCCAGAACACCGGCCCCGGTCAGTTGGCGCAGGTCCTTCACCATCTGTGCTGTGATTTCCACGACAAAACTCCTTAATTATCCTTCTTCGTCTTCGCTGATGCCCCGCGCCAACCGGGCCAGGATGGATGGCCCCAGGAACTCATCGGCCCCCGCGCTCTCGCTCCCGATGCCAGGCTCAGGCTTGTCCTCAGCCAGTTGCGCTTCCGGCTCGTAGGCTTGCGGTTGCGCCGCGGCGCGATCGGCTTCGTCCACGGCCCGCATCTGCAGGCCTTCCGCCACTGCGTCGGCCATCTTGCCGGCCATCAGTTTGATCGCCCGGATCGCGTCGTCGTTGGATGGGATCGGGTAGTCAATTGGGTCGGGATCGCAGTTGGTATCCACCATCGCCACGATCGGGATATGGAGCTTGTTGGCCTCGTCAACTGCCAACGCTTCACGTTGCACATCCACGATGAACAGCGCGTCGGGGACATGGCCCATGTTGCGCAGGCCGCCGATGCGCGTGCCCAGGCGAACCAGCTCGTTGCGCAGCAACAGCGCTTCCTTCTTGGGCAGGCGGTCCAGCTCACCACGGGTCGAGCGGCGTTCCAGGTCAACCATATACTCGACCCGGCCGCGGATCGTGCGGAAATTGGTCAGCGTGCCGCCCAGCCAACGCTCGGTGACATATGGCATCCCGCAGCGATCGGCCTCCGCCTTGATCGTTTCCTGCGCCTGCTTCTTGGTGCCGACGAAGAGCACCAGCCCGCCCTCACGCACGATATCGCGGATCGTGCTGTAGGCGGTGTTGACCTGCCGCATCGTCTGTTGCAGATCAATGATGTGAATCCCATTGCGCTCGGTGAAGATGAAGGTGCGCATCTTCGGGTGCCAGCGGCGGGTGCGATGTCCGAAATGGACACCGGCTTCCAACAACGACTTCATCGAAATGACGGACACAGTACGGTTCTCCTTCCGTTGTGACTTCCGCGCTGCAAACCGCTGGGACCCCGTGTGTCGCCGTGGGACAGTCGCGGGGCACGGCCAGTTTTCCATGCAGGCGTGTAGAATAGGGGCTTCAGCCCGACGGGGCAGTATAGCATAGTGAACGGGTTCGGGCAAGTTGTGGGGGCATACACTGTATGATAGAATAGCCTGGTACGATAGATCCTCAGAGGAGCGATATCATGATCTCACAAGCACTGCTGGCTATTCTGCGCTGCCCCGCCTGTGTGTCTGGCCCCACGCGTCGCCCCGGCGCCGACCCGGGCCGGCTCGAATTGATCAAAGACACGTGGCTGGTGTGTCAGGAACCGGGCTGCGGGCGCAAATACCCGATCGCCGACGATATCCCGGTGATGCTGATTGACACTGGCGACAAATGGGTGCAGACCGCCGTGGCCGATCTGCCGACGCCGCCGGTGATGTGATAAGATGACAAGGGGTGGTGCTCCAGGTACGTCACGGGCCGGTCGTCGGCTCTCCTGCTCCGTCAGCGGCCGATACTCGAAGGGGATTGGGTTGAAGATTGTGAGATACGGGCTGGTACCCCCTCTCGCCGCACGTTGAGCAGAAACGGCGTCTGCTCCCGCACGTAACGCTCCCTGGACACGAAGGCGCGCGAGATCACCACGTCATGCTGAAGCGACAAGGCGGACACGGTTGCCGAAGTGCGGCGGATCAGGTCGCCGTAGTCGCTGTCGTCACGTACCACGACCAGCACGTCAATGCAATGACAGCCCTTTGGCTGCGGCACGCTTCGCGGGGCCGCGTTATGGGATCAAGTCCAGCTCCCGCGCCCGCGCGATCGCGCGCGGCCGGCCGTCGGCGCCGAGCTTGCCGAGGATGTTGTGGACGTGCGTCTTCACCGTGCCCACGCTGACGAAGAGCCTGGCGGCGATCCCGGCGTTCGCTAGCCCCTCGGCTACGAGTCGCAGCACCTCCAGCTCCCGCTCGCTCAGCGGCTCGGGGAGGATTGCGGATTTTAGATTTCGGATTTCAGATTTGCCCCTTGCTTCGGACGCGGCGGCAGGGAAGGCCGCCAGGAGTTTGTCTACAAAAGCCAGCAAGTGGATCTGATGAGGTTGTTTTGCAACCTGCAATCTGCACTCTGCAATCAGCAGTCGCATAGGCTCGCCCTCGTCCAGGAAGGCGCGGTGATACCCTTCGGGGGCGGCCAGATGCAACGCCTCCGCCAGGCAAGCCAGGGCTTGCGCTCTCTGCCCGAGCGCCTGCTGCGCCCGTGCCTGCAGAATGCGGGCGGTGATGAGGATGCGGGCCAGCCCGCCCCGCCGCGCGTGCCCCTCGATGTCGGCGAGCAGGGCGCCCGCCTCGGCCGGCCGCTCCTGCGCCAGGAGCACGCGCGCGCAGGTGAAGTACTCGGCCTCCCGCAGATAGACCGGCGCCTGAACTGGCGGCGGGCTGGCGTTCTCCGCCCAGCGACAGGCCGCGACCATGTTCCCCACCGTCAAATGGAAATCGGCCTCATACGCGCCTGCCAGCGCATCGGCCAGCGGGAGGTTGAGTGTCGCTGCCGACCGCCGTGCGCCGGCCGCAGTCGCCAGGGCGGCTTCCATTTCCCCATTCAGATATTGGATGCGCGCCAGCGTGAACGCGGCCTGGATCGCACCCGACGTCGGACTGAGTTGCCGGCAAAGCTCCAGACCTTGCATCAGGTGTTCCTGGGCGGCCGCCAAGTCGTTCAGGTCGTAGTAGATCAGGCCGAGCGCCAGGTGCGCGTGTCCGGCCAATGGCAGCGGACGGCCGCGGGCGTCCACGCATAGGGCGAGCGCCTGCTGACTGAGCGCCAGCGCCGCGTGCGCCCGGCCCTGCCACTGCTCCAGCCCGGCCAGGTTGCTCAGCGCGCTGACCGCGCTGATGGGGTGGCCCTGCGCCTGTCCCACGCGGGCCAGCTCGCGCAGCGTTCGTGTCGCAGCAGGGAGATCCCCCACGATCACCTGCGCCGAGGCCAGGTTGGCAAGGACCGCGCCCCGCAGGCCGTGGGGGTCGCCCGCCTCCAGCAGGGTCAGGGCACGCTGCGCCAGCGCGATGACCTGGGGGATGTCGGACTTGATTTGCGCCACATACGTTTGCAGGCAGGCGACCAGCGCCTGGCTGAACGGCGGCGCGGCCGGCCGGAGGAGGCCCGCGGCCAGATCGGCCCAGGCCCCAACTTCGGCAAGCCGTCCCAGCGACAGCAGCCCCCAGCCTTTGAGGACCGCCAACTCGGCGCTGCCGGCCAGGCGGGCCTTGGGCAGCGCATCGAGCCCGCGGTTCAGGGTGGTAAACTGACCGTTGTTGATGGCGCCCGCAGCCGCCGCTCCCATCAGCCGCTCCGCGCTGTCCCAATCCGCTGTCGCCAGGATGTGATCCAGCGCTTCACCCAGGAAGCCGTTCTGCTCGAACCAGGCCGCGGCCCGCCGGTGCAGCGCGGCCGTATCCAGCCTCTCCCGCTGGGTGCGCAGCAGATCGCGAAAGAGGCGATGGTAGCGATACCACCCCCGCGCCTCGTCCAGGCGCACGATGAAGAGGTTGGCGCGGTCGAGGTGGTCGAGAATGGCCTGCGACCTCACCCCACTCCCCCCAACCCCCTCTCCCCTCCCCTGCGAGGGGAGGGGAGAGGTCACCACATCGCACAACCCCGCGCACATGCGATCCAGGATCGAGGTCTTGAGCAGGAACTCCTGCACCTCCGGGGCCTGCCGCTGAAAGACCTCCTCGACCAGGTAATCCAGGATGTAGCGGTGGCTGCCTTCGAAGTCGGCTATGAATTGCCGCACGTCCTCGCTCCCCTGCATGGAGAGGGCGGCCAATTGCAGGCCGGCGATCCAGCCCTCGGTGCGCGCCTGGAGGGCTGCGACGTCGGCGGCCGACACGTCAAGCCGCATCGCCTGCCGCAAGAAGGCGGCCGTCTCCTCTCGCGTGAACCTCAGATCGCTCTGCCGGATATCGCTGATCTGTCCCCGCGCCCGCAGGCGGGCGAGCGGCAGGGGCGGGTCTTCGCGGGTGGTGATGACCAGGTGCATCTGCGGCGGCCCGTGCTCCAGGAGCGCGGCCAGCAGTTGGTGGACGGCCGGCGCCTGGAGCAGGTGCAGGTCGTCGAGGACGAGGATAAAGGGTGTGGGCGTGGCCGCGAGGTCGTTGATCAGACTTGTCAGAAACGCCTCCGGCGGGGGCGGTTGAGGCATCTGCAGCAGCGCCTGGCTGGCCTGGCCGATGTTGGGATCAACCTGCTGCAAGGCGGCCAGGAGATAGGCGGTGAACCGGGCCGGGTCGTTGTCGCTTGCGTCGAGGCAGAGCCAGGCGCATTTCGGATTGCGGACTGCTTGCGTCCCGCGCAGCGGGATTGCGGGTGGCGGATGGCCCCAATCCGCAATCCGAACTCCCCAATCCGCAATCAAAGTGGTTTTGCCATAGCCGGCCGGCGCGGAAACCAGGGTGAGCTTGCAGCCTGCCCGCAGCCCCGCATTCAACCTTTCGGTCAGGCGCGAGCGTGGCACCATCTCCCTGCGGACGGGTGGGACGAGCAGCTTGGTGATCAGCAAAGGCGTAGACATCGCTCACCTTCCTGAGCTTGATTGCGACTCGACCCATTATACCACACTGGTCGCGCGGACGGCGCCACGTACAGATTTCCCTCCGCTGAACGCAGCGCGTTCTTACCAGAACCCCTAATCGTCCAGCACGAGCAGCCCGGCCGGCGTGCGGTCGAAGACCAGGCGCACCTCGGCCAGGCTGGCGAGGTCGAAGGCGGGGTTGGCCGCCGCGAATTGGGCCAGCGGGAACTCGAAGGTTTGCAGCACCACCTCGGAGGTGGGGCGGGTGCTGAGCCAGGCGGCCTTGAAGAGCGGCGCCGCGATGCGTGGCTGCACGAAGGCGTAACGGCTCAACGGTAGCCGCGCCGCGTTGCCGCGGCGATCAGCTAGCTCGACGGTCAGGTCAATCGGCGCGGCCGATCCGTTGGCGTCACCCAGGGCGAAGGTGAGCACGCTGCGTCCCTGTAGCGCAAACTGACAGCTTGAGCCACAATGCAGCGCGAAGGAGGCAGATCCCGGCTGCTTCTGGCTGTCCCAGCCGAGATAAACCGCGCGATCCTCCAGGCGGGTCAGCTCGCGGGTTAAGGGGCGGCCCTCGCGCCACGTCGTCAGGTTGTCGCCCTGCAGCGTGACGCCGGGCAGGCTGCCGGTGGTCAGGTCGAGATCGTCGTCGAAGGTGGCGGCCAGCCGTGTGGCCGAGTCGCCGCAGCGGGCCAGGTAGACCGTGTCGGGCAGCCATGCCGCGCCGGCGCGCGGGTCTCGGAACAGGGGCAGATAGCCGGTCTGGTCGTGCAGCGTCGCCTCCAGGAAGGCCGACAGGGTCACGCGGGCGATCTGCTGCCGGGCCTCGTCGGGCAGCAACTGCTGCGTGTTGTACAGGCGCATGCCCGGCTCCAGGATGTCGTAGCGGCCCCAGGCGGCGTTGAACTGGCCGTGGTTGCCGCTATGACCGGCTCTCCCGCCCTTCTCGCTTCGGCGAGGGTGGCCCCGCTAATCGGTGTGGGGCTGGCCCCACGCCGGCGGGTGCGAGCATCACGACGGTCAAGACGACAAGGAAGACCAGTCTGAACGGTTGGCTACGTTTCGGGCGCATGGTTCTCTCCTTATTTGTTCAACGGACGAGGACGGCTATGATGGACAGCAGCGCCAGCGCGACCGGCAGGCACCCGCCCGTTGCGACCCGTCGCAGGTTCAGCTCCCATGTCGCGCCGGTGGTGTGGTTGTGGACACGCGCCGCCTCCAGCCAATGGGTACGCGGGTTTGCGACGCCGGCGATCTCGACGTCGTCCCCGTCATTGAGTGAAGGCAGGTCGCTGCGCACCTCATTCCCCGAGCTGCTCATGGCCATGGCCGGCTGCTCGCCGACCTTGAATGACATGGCTGTCGCGGTCGCCTGGGGTGAGCTACGCAGTAGGCCGCCCTCTTTGCGCAGGTATTGGATGGCAGACACAGAACCACGGACTGTTTGTAGATCAGGCATGATGCCTCCTCAACGCCGCACCAGCGGCAGATAGATTTGCACCGGTTCCGTCCTGGCACAGACCGGCTGGGTCAGCGGCGAGACCAAGCCGCGCAGATCATAGCTCTGCACCTGGTAGCAGTAGGTCTGCCCCCGCGCCAGGCCGGCATCCACGAACTGGACGCCCGCGGCTTCGGCCACCAGGTCGTAAGTTCCGGTGATGCTCGTGCTGCGCAACAGACGGTAGCCGGCGACCTCCTCCGCCTCGGCCGGCTGGATGGTCACCAACACCAGGTCTCGGAGCGCCGCGTCGGCAGCCGCATAGAGGGCCACGGGCGGTGGCAGCGCGCTCAGGTCGCCCGTCGCGAGATCGTTGCCGATGTCCAGGTTCCCGCCCGCAGCCGCCACCGCCTGCGCGAAGAGCGGCTGCGGGCCGTCGCCGACGGTCAGTGTGATCGTGGCAGTGAAGGGTTGGTTGAAGGCCACGACAGGCAAGGCTACCTCGCCGGCCAGGATGCCCGCGCCGGGGATGCCGCGGAAGAGACGCACGGTGATGGCCGTAGCCCGCCGACCCAGGTTACGACCCGTAGCGGTGATCTCGACGGCGCTGCCTACGGGCGCGTGCCGCCGCGCCAGGCTCAATTGTGGGTCGAGCGCCGGGTCTGCCGCGTCGGGGTAGGCGAAGGCGATGATCGGGTCGGCAGCCGCGGCGAACGAATTCGCAGGTCGCGATAGAAAGTCTGCCGAAGCCGACTGCACTGCCCCCGCTGCGGCCCGCTGCACTGCCAGAAGGCGCAGACTGTTGTCTGACGGGTTGACCGCGGCCGCGGCCTGCCACAACTGACCAGCGGCGGGGTCGGTCAATGCTACGGGCGCGGCATATTGCGTGCGGCCGCCCACGAAGATGATCCCGCGGCTGGTCGCCAGCTCACCCAGGCCGATCCCAGCGGCCGAGCCCCCGAATCGTTGGAACGTCACCAGCGCCTCGTCATCCCGACCAAGCGTCAATGCCGGGCGTTCGCCGGTCACGGGAGCGCCATCCTGATCTATCAGCATGGCTGCAACCGCCTGGCTGGTCGCGCCGTCCGTGCGGATATCGGCCGTCCACACCTGGCCGAAGCTGGCAAGGGCGTCGGGCGTATTGGCGTCCGCTGAATCGGCCAGGAATGCCAGCCGTACTGCAGCCGGGTCGCTTGCGCTGAGCCGGATGCTGGGCTGCGCGACACGCGGCGGGAGTGGCTGGGGGTCCAGGCCCACCCAGTCGCCGGGGTTGCCGTGACTGCTGGTGCGGCCGGCCATGGCGATGCGCCGGTCGCCGCCCGTGGCCAGATCGCCGTCTGCGTCATAGACCCAGGCGACCACAGTGCGGCTGCTGGCCGCGGCGGGATACCAGCGGCGGTCCAGGCTGACTGCGTAGTTCAGCCCGCTGGCCTGCGTCGTGGACGCATCAGCCGCAGCGACCGCCGTAACACCCGCGCCCCCGCCCAACAGGGTCAAGGGCCCCCAGGAGCCGGTCGCGGCGTCGTACTCGCGCAATGCGACGCGGTAGTCGCCGCTCACGCCATCCGCCGCATTGCGCGTCCACGCCAGGCTGACGCCATCTGCGTCGCCAGCGACCGCCGCGCGGCCATCGGCGACCAGGTCGTCGGTCAGGCGGACGGGCGCGCCCCAGCCTGCGCCGTCCCACAGCGCGGCGTAGACCTCCAGGCGGCGCAGGAAATCGTCCAGGCTGGTTGCAGCCTCCTCCTCGGCGGCGCTCATCTCTGTCTGCGTCCAGGCCGCCAGCGCCCTGCCATCGTTGGGGCCGAAGAAGGCGACCACTGGGTCGTTGACCCCGCGGGCGCTGCCGCTCACCGGCAGCGGAGCGCTCCAGCTCTGGCTCGCCGGACTCCAGAGACGGGCGCGTACCTGCGGCGCCGGATCGGCCGCGCCGGGCGCCGTGTCTTCGACGTACACGGATAGCATACGGCCATCGGCGGCCGCCGCCAGGGCCGGCGCAGCCATCACGCGCGGGTAGGCCGGCTCAGCGGATGGGGCGATCTGGCTGTAGGCAGCGGGCAGCTTGAGGCAGCGCTGGTAGTTAGCCACGTCAATCGGGTTGAGCTTGAAGCGCTCTGTCGCGTCGATGCCCCAGAACTTCACCCCGACGTCTACGAAGGGCTGCAACCGCAGGAAGAGCTTCGTGCAGGCGTCTATCAGATACGGGGTGGGCCAGTCCGTGTTCACCTGGGCGTCCAGGTGGCTATTCGAGTCAGTGCGCAACTCCGCGCCCGCGCCCAGCACCAGGAACTCTACCTTGAATGATGCGCCCAGGCTCACGTTGGCATCCGCCAGCAGTTGCAGGTCGGCGTGAGGTGCGAAGGGCCGCACGTTCATGCCGAAGTCAATTCTGCCATCCAGGTCCATGAAGACGTTTACGCGGGCCACGGTCTTGTTTTCGAAGGAAATCCAGACCGGCGCGCCGAAGTCACGATGGAAGCTGGGGGTGCAGAGGCGTTCCAGTGGCAGGTCGAAGTTGGCGAGGCCGGGCCGGAGCGGGTCCACCACGAACGGATGGTCGCGCACCCAGTTGCGGCGGTAGTTGCATTGCTCGTCGCCGAGCAAGCGTGCATAGATGTACGGCTCCAACTGCTCGATGGCGCCGTAGCCCGCGAAGTCCAGCCGTCCAGCCAGGGTGAAGCTGGCGTCGGCCTGGCTTTGGATGTTGCCCAGGATGGGGAGTGGATCGCCGGTCTCGGGCCATTGCACGGGCAGCCCCGAGCCAGCCTTGGGCATGATGCACGAGAAGTGATAATACGGCTGGGGCTTGGTGCGATCCAGCGCGTCCCGCGGCGTCCAGCCTGGCGGTTTCCGCAGCTCTCCGTCGCACGGCCCCGCATTCAGGCGAGAGGCGGCTGCGCCATTGTCACCAGCAGCCGGGCCGTTGAGCGGACCGGCCGCGACCTGTGCAACCGCCCGGCTGATGGCCGCGGGGCTGGGAATAACCGTGATCCTCTTGCGGTAGGGGCACTGGCGCACGCCGCCCACCACCGGGGCTATGATCAGGGTGTGCCTGCCGGGTGGCAGTTGGCCGACATCAAAAGTCGTGGCGTAGTCCGGCGCGGTCCACGCGCGCGGCAGCTCGATCAGTTGGCCGTTGTCCTTGCGCAGGATGTGATACTCCACCCGATCAATGATGGCGCCGCCATCCAACTGTTGGAGCTGCACGGAGAAAGTGTTTGGCACAGAGATCCCGGTGATGTACGTGCCGAAATCCTCGCGTGCGCTCAGAGTCAGGCGCCTGGTGTGGAGGTAATTATAGCCAGGCTGACCGGCGGCGGGCGCCGCCGCGCTCGCTGCCGCTGGCGCGGCATACCACCCGTGATCGCTGTAGACCGCCGCGGCCGAGGCGATCTGGACCCTTTGCTGAGCGCAATCCTGACCAGTAACCGGGTCGAAAAAGCCCAGGAATCGGCGCTCTTGTAGATCGAGATGGGTCAGCCGGCTTGCACCGACCGACACGCTGCCCCCGTCTACGGGTTTACCTAGCAGCCCACCCACTGCATAGTTGTAGACGCCAGGCGGGACGTTCTGCAACTGAAAGCGGCCGTCGGCGGCAATCGGCGCCCTGGTGATCTCGCGGCCGGCCTCGTCAAGCAACTGGAAGGCCGCGGTCCCTGCCTGTCCCGGCAAAGCGGCGGCCGCCAGCCGGCCGGCGATCTCACCGGCCGGCGCCCTGTCCACGGTGAAGTCGGCGCAGGCGAACGCGGGGCGCGCTGCGCCGACCGCCACGACGCACACCTGCGCCGGCCCTGGATCGAGCGTCTCCAGCACGGTGACTTGCGCGGCATAGGTATTGTTGGCCGCGTTGCGCGCCGCCTGGGCCGCCAGGATGGTCGTGCCCTCTACCACCCAGGCGATTCGCACACCGGATGTCTCCGCAACCGCCTGGCCGCTTACTGTGACGACCTGACCAGCATAACCATGGCTGGGGTTCACCATGATCGAGGGCTGCTGGCCGCCGGCGATGGGGGCAGGCCGGTAGGGCCGCGTCCCGGCAGTCGAGGTCGCAGTCGGCGTGGCGGTGACTGTCGAGGGCGTCAAGGTCCGGGTAGGCGTCGTCGTGACCGTGGGCGTCGCGGTACGGGTCAGCGTTGCAGTCATCGAGGCCGTCGGAGTTGAGGTGCGGGTCGGAGTCGCGGTCGGGGACAGCGTGCGGGTCGGTGTGTGCGAAGGGGTCGCCGTCGCGGTCGCTGTGGGCGTGGCTTCGGGGGGAGCCTGTACGACCTCTACGGCGCCGATATCGCACGCCCCGCCTTGCGGCCGCATGACACCACGCTGGTCGGTTGCCACATCCGGCAAGCAGGCGCCGCCGTCTATCGCGGAGCTGCCAGGCCCTGGCAAGTGGGTCTGGGTCGGGCCGCCATTGTCACCGAGCGGACCGAGCTGGGGATCAACGCCGGTCAGATCACTTGCCTGGGTCAGCGCGCAAGCGCCATCGCTGGAGAGATTGTAACCTTGCGAGGTGACGTTCCCGGCGCAGTTGCCCGAGCTATTGGCATTCAAGATGGTATCAATCAAGCTGGCGTCGCCGGTGTTCCGAATGCCGTTCTCCGTGTTGCCGTGCATAGTGACGTGCCGCAGCGTGACCGACGCGTTGAAGTTGTCTACCCCGGAGCCACTGTTGCCGCTGATCGTGACGTTGGTCAAAGTCGCCACGCCGTTGTTGTGCAGGCCACTGACCCCGTTGCCGTTCAGTGTGGACCGAGCCAGCGTGAGCGTGCCGTTGTTCCAGACACCGGACTGTGGGTTGCCGCTGACCGTGACATCGGCCAGGACCGCGGTCCCCGCGTTGTTCAGGCCGTAGTTGCCGTTACTCTGGATCGCGCCCCCGGTCATCTGGAGATACGCACCCGTGTCGTTGAACAAGCCACTGGAACCGTTGGCGCCGTTGCTGCGCACGGTTACATTGCTCAGAATCGCCTCTCTGCCACCATGGTGCGAAAGCCCGACGCTGCCGTTGTCGTGGATGTCCACATTCGTCAGCGTAGCCGCGCCCCAGTTCTCCACTCCACCCACGAACTGGCCCGAGTTGCCGCTGATCTCGCTGTTCGTGATCGCTAACGCACCATAGTTGATCACGGCGCCGCCATCGTCAGCGCCTGCATTTCCGTCGGTGAGGGCCAGATTGCGCAGCGTCAGGCTGCCGTCCACGGTCACGCCGAAGAGCCGTGCTCCGTGTCCGCTCAAGCGCATCCGGCCGCCGGGCCGCGCGCCGTCCACGGTGATGCCCAGGCCGATCACTTTCTCGCCGGAAAACAGGATGGTACCTGCATCGCCGCAGTTGAAGGTAATCGTACCGCCGCCGGCCTGGATCACGAAGTTCAGCGCATTGTCGAACTCAGCCTCGGTGCATGGCGGTTCCACCACTGCATCCCCGCCAGGCGCGGCTAATCGGCTCGTTGTCCGACGCGCCTGAGCTGCGGTTGGCAGGCGCCTGCCAGCGCGGAGGGCGGTCCCCCTGATCGGCGTGGGGCCTGCTCCCACACGGGGAGGCGCAAGGACCGCCACGGTCAAAATGAGAAGGAGGGCCAGTTTCACAGGTTGGCTGCGTTGCGACTGCATGGTTCTCTCCTGGTCGAAGGTAAAGGTAATGCCGTGATGATTAGCGTCCGAACAGGCGCAAGAGCAGCGGCAGGTAGATGCGCCTTGACACCTTGGCCTGCACCTGCACCGTCACCCGCTCGCCGGGCGTGGCAGCACTGGTGAAACTGATCAGGCCAGTATACTCACCCGGGGCCAGGCCGGTGTCTTTGAAGCGTATGGTGATCTCGTCCGGCGTCTGGCCGTTGGTCGTGCTCAGCTCCACCCAGGCCGGCATCGCTGGCGCCTGCCAGTCAATCGGGTTGAGGAGATTCTGGTTATCAATCGCCAACCGGACGCTGGTCATCCCCTTGACCCGGTCGAACAGAATCGTCGCCGGGGTCGCCAACAACCCGTTCGGTATGATGATTTCCGAAGGATCGGCCACGACTGTGACTTGGACGCTGTCTGTAGCGACCCCGCCCTGGCCGTCGTCGGCCCGGAAGGTAATCGTGTGCGTGCCGGTGCTCAGGGTGGAGACGGCCACCTCCGCCCCGTTACCCAACAGCCCGTCCCGATCCGATGTCCAGGAAAGCTGGCTGTCGTCCATGGCGCCGGTGTCAATGTCGTAGGCCAGGCCTTCCAGGCCCAGGGTCTGGCTGAGGACGATGGTGATGGGGCCGCTGGGAGTGGTGATCTCAGCGGTCGGGATGTGGTTAGGCACGGTGAAGGGCGCGTCGGAGGTGTCACTGGCCGTGTGGATGCCATCGCTGACCCAAACCCGGAAGCGGGCCTGTGCGCCGCCGGGGAGATTCTCCGCTGGTAGGGCGGCGGTGATGGCGGTGATGTTCTGGCCAACTACCTGCCAGGTGGCGCCGTTGTCGGCGCTGTACTGGATGAGGAAGGTGAGCGGGTCGTTGTCCGGGTCGCTGGCTGTCCAGGTGACGGTGATCGGGTCGCCGGTCAGCAGCTCGCCGCCATTCGGCGCGAGCAGGGTCACGGTGGGCGGGTTCGCCCCAGCCGTGACGCTTTTGAGCAATGCGCCCCCCGGCCCCTCGATGTCCACGCGGTTGCTGCCGGTCACGTAGGGTACCAGCTCGCTGATCGCGAGGGCGTCAACGTTGCGATCTTCGTCGCCGCTGCCTGGGCCGCCGGCCACTGGGTCGGGGGTGAAGGGATAGCGGGCCAGCTCCGTCCCGGCGCTGTCGCGCAGCACGATGGCGTAGGGGCCGGGGGTGCGCGGGTCAAGGTCGCCGACGTCGGGCATGAGCAGGAGCGGTTGCAGACTGACCGAGATCTGCCCCGTGGCGGAGATGATTGAGCCGATCACCAGCAGGCGGTCGGTTTGGTCGAGGGCGCTGCGGTCGGCGGCGCTGACCGGTTGGTTCTTGAAATAGTCCATGAGGGCTTTGTACGTGTAGTCGCTGAGCCACTCGAAGTCGCAATAGCTCATGATGTCGGTCCAAGTGGGGCCGTAGATGGCCTTGGTCTTGCTGTCGAAGCCGTAGATGGCGCCGTCGCCGCTGGCGACGGGACTGATCCATCCATTGGGGTTGGGATAGGCCATGTCCACAAAGTTTGGACTGTTGCAAGTGCCCTCGTGCAGTCGGCCGTAGGAATGGCCCAGTTCGTGGGCTCCGTAGTAGTCGCCGTACCTGAGCTCGCTGTACCACTGGGAAAAACTCTTGCCGCTGGATAGGCCGGTTGGCCCAGAAGCGACGAAATAGGGGCCGATGCCAGGGGCGCAGCCTCGCATAAAGACGCCGGCGTCGTCTACCAAGCCGTAGTAGCGAGTACCAGCCGGGTAGTAGTTGTAGCTAAGGAACCTCTCACTGTCCAAGGCCTGGTTGATAGCGCTGCAGGTAGGGTTCAGCAAGGTAGGGGTGATTTCAGCGGTGAACATGGCAATGCCGGCGTTACGCTCAGCTGTCGTGACGTTGAGCTGGCTCAAGGGAAAGGCCCGGCGGAGATAGCTTGCCATCTGAACGACATCCGCGAGCGGCGCAACGTATTTCGTGCCCTGCCAGTAGTACCCATAGCGGAAGATCCGCACAGTGACCGGGGGCACCGGCTCGAAGGCGGCTTGCTCATAGATGACGTTGTTGTCATACTTGGTCTCAACGACGAGATGGGGGTAAGGGTTCACGGTGGCGGTCAGGAAGACTATCCCCTCCTTGAAGCCGTCTGGTAGCTCGAAGAGGAAGGCATGGTTGAGCATGCCACGATCGGGCGAGGAGCGCACGACAATCCACGGTACGGGGATATTGGCCGGCTGCAGGAGATTGATTGGCTGCAGGGTAATGGGCGCCTTTCCCGGCGACAGTAGTTGAAGCGAGGCGGTCGTTACGGCGAGGCTGCCCGTGGAGTGAACGTGGAAGCGGACAAAGGTGCGCTTGTTGGCCACCAGATGCACGCTGCTGTTCAAGTCCTGGATCGACTGGACCACTTCCAGTCTATCGGCGATCAAGTCAAGGGGGACGGGTGTCTTGGTTACCGTAGCGGTCGGCGTGCGGGTTGGAGTGGGCGTGCGCGTGGGAGTGCGGGTCGGCGTGCGCGTGGCCGTCGGCGTAAGAGTCGGTGTACGCGTACGCGTGACCGTGGGTGTAGCAGTCCGCGTGGGCGTGCTCGTCGGCGTATAGGTGGCCGTGCCGCAGAGCACCGTGTCGCTGGTGGATGACTGCACCACCACGGTCGGCCCTACGGGCGGGGTCAACGTGCCGGTCGCGGTGTTGTTGATCGCCGTGCCGGTCGCCACGTTGCCGTTCACCCTCACCCGGAAGGAGATGGATGCTCGGTTGTTCGGGGCCATCGGCGAGAGGGTACCCGACCACTCGATGCGATTGAGGCCGGCGTTGAAGGTCGCGCCGCCAGTTGCCGAGCCAGCCACGTAGGTGACATTGGCCGGCAGTGGGTCACTGATGCTGGCGGGGATGGGCGGCGTCGTGTTACTCGACGTGTTGGTGAGGACGATCGAGTAGGTGATCTCTGTGCCGGGACAGAGCGGGGCCGTGTACTGCGACGTCTTGAGAATCGTAGCGCTGTACCCCGACTGGGCGTTGACGGTCGAAGCCGCCAACAGCAGCAGCAGCGCCAGGAAGAGGGATGCAGGTTTTCTGATCTGCCGGACTCCACGAGCGATGATCATTGGGGGCCTCCTTGGCGACCTGAATGTTGTTTGAGTAGGGATTCATGGAGCAATGACGGGCGCGAGTCCTGCTATGGTTGATCGTACTCCCACATCTGGCGCTGGCGCTCAATCACGTATTGCTGCTCGGAGATGACCGCCTTGACCACATCGCCGATGGAAATCAGGCCGACCAGCTTGCCTCCAGCTTCGCTGTCCACGACCGGCAGATGCCGGACACGCTTTTCGGTCATCAGCGCCATGCACTCCGTACAGAGCGTGTCCGGGTAGACGGTGACCACCCTCTTGCTCATGATTTCGCGCACAGGGATGTCCCTGGACGCTTTGCCTTTGAGGATCACCTTGCGCGCATAGTCGCGCTCGGACATCACGCCCACCAGCCTGCCATCTTCCTTCACGACAACGGCGCCGATCCCCTTGTCGGCCATGAGCTGAAGGGCCTCGAACACGGTCGTGTCGGGCGCCACCGACCAGATGTCGCGACCTTTGAGTTTCAGAATGTCATCGGCTGTCCTCAGCGAGCGATTCATGTCAAACCTCCAGGTGTGCGGATAGCGGTCGGCGCACCCAACGCCGACCGAAAGGTGATGCTGCACGATCTTCCAATGGCCGCCTTCCTGATGCCACACCATCGTCAAACGACACGGGATCTCTCTGCCTTCCGGCAGCCTGATCTTGGCCTGATCAGCAGCCCAACCCACGCTCCCTTCGCGATAGGCCTGGGGGTCGCCCGCCGCCAATCGAATGCCGCGCCCCCCTTCTGACACCTGTGCGCCATACTCCTGCATAACGCTGGCGTAGCCGGCCCACCACGCATCGGAATCAGCACCAATCGCGAGCAATCCCTCCCGGTGCGACATGTGACGCTCCAGGAAGCTAACGTCCCTGCTGGCAAGCGCCTGGTAGTAGAGCAGGACGAAGTCCCGCAATTCTTCTGATCGTTCCATCATCCCCTGCGGCAGCAACGAAATGGAGTGACCTTCTGGGGCTGACTAGCCCTGCGGCAATTATAGGCAATGGAGCAAAACTCGCTATTGTCATTCTGAGCGGGTTAACCCCTAATCTCTCGCGACGGCGGGCATCCAGCGAAGAATCCGTTCGCGGCGCTCAGACAGGGCCATGTGTGGCCACGGATTCTTCGCTGGTGTCATGCCGTAACGCGAATTAAGGGACAGACCCGCTCACGCGAAGCGTGACAAGCGGTCGAAGCGCTCGGTAGCGACTTTTGCGGTATTGCAATTATAGCTTGCGCCAGAGCAGTGGCAATCGGTAGTGCTACCGGTTTCGGGCTGCGAAGGGGCTGATTTCCAAAAAGAAAAGCCCTGACCGATTGGGTCAGGGCCATCTCCGGCATGATGCCTCGAACAGCGATCGTCAGCTCCCCATTCCGGCGTCCCGGGCCACCCACAGGCGCCGCCTCAACTCACCTCGATCAGTCCCTCCCGAATGGCGTATTTGATCAGCTCAACCTGCGAATGCAGACCGAGTTTGTGGGCGATGGTCGCCCGGTGAGTATCCACGGTCTTGGTGCTCACCGATAGGGCTTCGGCAATCTCGCGCGTGGAGCGCCCTTCGGCAACCAGCACCAGCACTTCGCGCTCGCGATCCGTCAGCCGGCTGTAGGCATCGCCTTCGCGGATATCCGGCCGAGCGAGATACTCGACGTAATCCCCGATAATCATGTCGGCCGCTTCAGGACCGAGATAGACGTGACCATCCCGGACAGCACGGATGGCAGCAGCTACTTCGGCGCCGCCCGCCTTTTTCAGCACGTAGCCGGAGGCGCCGGCCTGCAGCAAACGCTGCACATACTCCTTTCGGTTGTGCTGCGTCAGGACAAGCACGCGGCAGTCCGGCCATTGGCGCCGGATGCGTAACGTAGCCTCGATGCCGTTCAGGCGCGGCATCGCCACATCCATCAACACGACCTCGGGCGTTAGCGCCTCGACCCTGGCAAGCGCCTCATCGCCATCGGTCGCCTCGCCGACGACCTCGATGTCGGGCTGCATACTGAGGTAGAGCCGCAAACCGTCACGCAAGACGGCATGATCGTCAACAAGCAAGACACGGACGCGCCTCATCTGTTTCCTCCTGCGGTTGCGCGGGGGACAAAGACGCGGAGTTGCGTGCCCTGGCCGGGAGCTGACTGCACGTGCAGCAGCCCCTTGACCGTTTCCAGCCGCTCTTGCATGCCGAGCAGCCCGAAGGAGAGCTGGCGGCGGCCGGGATCGAGTTTTTCGTCCACATCGAAGCCGACGCCATCGTCACACACCTGCACCGTGATCCCCCTGGCCTCGGACAAGATCGTGATGACGACCCGCTGCGCGTGCGCATGCCGTGCGATATTGCTGATGGCCTCCTGGACAACCCGAAAGAGCACCATGTCGGCAGGGGGTGACAAAAGGTATTCGTCGCCGTCCACCTGAAGCTCCCACGACCCCCCCAGGGGATCAAGCCGCTCGGCAGCATAGGCTCGTAGCGCTGGCACAAGCCCCAGGTCATCCAGCAGCGCCGGTCGCAGGGCCGCGATGATGCTGTCAATCTCTTCGATGATGGCGCCAGTGGATCGCTTGAGATGAACGAGTTGCTCGCGAGCCGCGGACGGACTGTGCTCGAGCATCGCCACGGCGGTGTCCAGACCGACGATCAATGCGGCCAATCCCTGCGCCGTGTCATCGTGCAGCTCTGCCGCGATGCGCTTGCGCTCGTCTTCCTGCGCGCTCATGGCGCGCTGGAGGGTCTGGCGCCGGGCCTGCTCGAGCGCGTGCAAGCGCAGGTTGGCTTCTGCCAGGCTGCGGGCACGCTCGGCCTCGGCGTGGAAAAGACGGCCGCGTTCCAGTCCGATCGCGATCTGCCGGGCTGCCATCATGCTCAGGCGGACATCTGGCTCGGACCAGGGCCGCGGCGGTGAGTTGCCCAACACCAATAGGCCCTGGGGACCCTCCCCGTCCGAGAGCGGAAGGCACAAGAGCGAACCGGGCGCTGCAGCGGCTGGAAGCAGCGCCGCCCACTCGCGCGCGGCGCGCAGATCGTCCAGCGCCAGTGCACCACGCTGGATCACCTCGTCGGCAAGAGCCTTGACGGCCGCGGGCGGCAGCTCAGCATCCTTCCCCGCAAGCTGGACAAGCGCGCCATCACGATACTGATAGATAGCTGCGGTGCTGGCCTGCAGCGCGGCCGCCATCAGGTCGAGCAGCTCGGGCGCGAGGGCCTGCGGGTCCAATGAGCGGACGACCGCCGTCGTAATCTGGTTCAGCACCGAAAGCTCGCGATGGCGTTGGGCGGTTTCCACCTCCAGCTCGGCCTGGTGCGTGATCTCCCGCATCAGCTCGACGACCAGCGTTGAGCCGCCCTCGTGGGTGGGCAGAGGCGAGGCGAAGATCTCCACGGTGTGGACGAACCCGCTGGCATCGGGATGGCGATGCCTGACGCGGGCTGGGTTGCCGGTGGCTCGCGCTGTCTGTACCGCGCAGAGGCCGAATGGTCCGCTGTCGCACGGCGCAGTCTGACCATGAAACGTCACATAGCAGGGCTGGCTAACCACCTCCTCGGCCTTCCATCCAAACGTGCGCAGCGTGGCGGTGTTGGCGAGGAGGACGCGAAAGTCCTCGTCAATGACGACGACAGCATCCTCAAGGCAATCAATGAAGGTCTGCAGGTCGCAGAGTGCCATTTTGCGCTCCTCGGTGCGCCCGAAGTATACCACCGCTGTGGAGCCGTGACAAGCCTCAGATTTCTGCAATAGCTCACTGTATGCAGACTCATTCTCACAACCGCCGGGAGCGCCGGTCAGCTCTCACGTGCGCCGGCTCATCGCACACGCCGTGTAGCCGGCCAAGCCGCCGTTTGCGATCAGCCACGGCAGGCTGAAGCCGGCGCCGACCGTGAAGTAGCCGTAGTGCGAATCGGTGCTGGGGTTGACGTAGAGATACGTCAGCGCCAGATAGGTCGTGACGAACACGGCCGCGCCGAAGATGGTACCGGTCACGATGGCCCGCCAGCGATCGGGCAGGGAGCGCGGCAAGAAGCGAAACGTCAGGTCGGCGCACAGGCCGGTGATCGGGCCGGTCAAACACCAGGCAAGCACACCCCAGGCGCTGCGGATGCCGTCGTTGCCGAGATACGAGAAGTAGTAGGTGAGGGGCAGGCCCAGGATGAAGAAGGGCAGGAAGACGGCCGTGCCGGCGCCGAAGCGCCGGAGGATCAGCATCGGCAGTACCACAACCAGCGCCATGAAGTAGGCGGGGATGACGAAGACGCAGCCCCAGCGCGGTTCCATGACGAAGTTGCCGAACGACATGACGACGAAGTGGAGAAGGCCGAAGAGCAGCACGACCTGCCATGCCCGCCAGCGCGGGAGGAGAGGGCGAATAGCGGCAGATGTACTTGTGTTGTTCATTAGGACCTCCTTATATGGTCGGGACACGCTATGGTCGCAGAAATGTCGCCGCCAGCGGGATGAAAAGGGCCAACACCAGCAGTTGCAGCGGCACGACCACGCGGGCCGGTACCCCCAGCAGCTTTCTCATCCCAAAGCCTGCTCAACGCCGCCTCGCCGGCCCCATTGAGGCTAAGCAAATAGATGTCGGGCATGGTCAACGACTGCCAGAATGCGAAACCGACCGATGGATCGAAACCTTGCAGTATCAGCGCGAGCAGATTCCCGTGGGTGGAGAGCACGACCTGCTCTGCGCCATGTTGTCCTTGCAGCCGCCGCACCACGGCCAGTCCGCGCTGTTGCGCGGTGGCATTCGTCTCGCCTCCCTGGTGCGCCAGGTTTGGGTCACGCCAGGTTGCTTCTACTGCCTTGGTGAAATCGGTGGCCGCGCTGTCACCCAATCGCCGCTCGCGGAGATCAGGCTCGATGTTCACCGGCAGATGAAGCCGACTCGCCAAGGGTGCGATCGTCTCGATGGCGCGGCGATACGGACTCGCATAGATCGCGCGGATCGGATACTGCGCCAGGATGTCTGCTACACGGTCGGCGTCAGCGCGTCCTCGGGCCGAAAGCGGGCGATCCTCGTCCGGCGACCAGTCGGCATGTGCGTGTCGCACCAGGTAGAAGGTTGTCATCGCAGCAACCGCCTCAACGGACAAAAGTCGCCATGATGCCGTAGACCCAGAGCACGTGGCCGAAGAGCGAGATCAGCGCCGCGGCCCACCAGGGGATGCCTTGCACGCGGCGGATCGCGAGCGTCCCCAGGACGATCGTCAGGATGTCACTCGTGATGCTGAGGATCGGGAAGATCGTGAACCAGATCGGCGTCCACTGCTCGGCCCCCACCGGCAGGCGCCCGTAGAAACCCACGTAGGTCGGGTCGGGCAGTTCGCGGCGCGTGCCCAGCCAGTCGCCGCCGGAGAGGATCGTCAGCAGGAGATTCAGGTAGGCGAGAGTTAACGTGAAGATGACCAGCGTAACGGCTGGCCGGATGGAGGACTGACGCGCCAGCTCGTCGAAAGTCGCTCGCGGGCGGGTGATCACGCCCCAGAGATAGCCAAAGAACAGTTTCATCGGGCACTCCTTTCACTGACAGAACTTACGCAGTGGAGTCAAAAATCAGCCACGAATGACACGAATTGACACGAAAAGAGCTTGACCAGGTGTCTGAATTCGTGGCTGGGGTTCGGCTCCTCTGCACAAGCCCTGTCACTCATGCGACTTGCGCCTGGCGGTCATAGGCCGCGTTGACCAGGTTGCAGCCGCGATAGCCGGGCGCGTTACTCACGCACCGCTTGCTCACATCCCCCTTGGTAGCGGCGGTGCAGCCCATACACTGCATCCCCGCGAGCGTCCACCATTTGCCCTGGTACTGCTGGCGGATTTCGGCGCAGAGCTGCAGCGCCACATCTTGCGGGATGGCCGTCTTCGTCTTGTCCATCGGATTACCCCCTTTCACCGTGCCATTGCCCAGTGTTCTGCGCTCAGTCTAACCGTAAACCAGGCGGATGTCATGCCTCGAAGGATGTAGCGGGGGTTTATTTCAAGCTATCCACACCACCCGCGTGCCCGCCACGCGATCCCCGAAGCGCGCCCGTTCCGGCGAGCGCAGGATCAGGATGACACCCACGATGTTGAGCGTCGGCAGGCTGTCTACGGCGCGCAAGATGTTGCGCACGAACCCCTTCCACAGGCCAGGCCGGCCGCCATCGCTGCCTACGACGCGCAGGCCCACGAGCCGCTTGCCCACGGTCGCGCCCAGCCAGCCTTCCAACAGGATCATGTAGAGCGCCATGATCGCCAGGAAGATCAGGCAGAGCGGATCGAAGATGAACCAGCCGTTCACCCAGTTGTGGTCGCGGGGCGACATCAGCCAGACCCCCTTGACCAGCCGCGTGACCGGAAAGAAGACGGCGCAGAAGAGCGCGAGATCGGCCAGCAGCGCCAGGAGGCGCGGCCAGGGGCCGGCGAAGCGAGAAGTAGCCTTCATGTTCCCCCCTCCTTCGCCTTGTCGAGATAGAGCAACCATGCGAACCCCACGACCCACAGCACGCGTTGGGTTATGCTCGCCACCGCAGGCGCCGCGGCGAACAGGAATGAGACCAACATGGGCAGCGCCAGGGTTACGAAGTGGCCGATCCGCCGCTGCGGCGCATCGGCGAGGGCGTAGAGCAGCATCGCCGCGCACAGCGCCAGGCCCGCGGCCGTTGCAAACAGCCCATGCAGGTTCGCCTCCGCCGCCGAGTAGGGCACGCCATCCATGAACGGTTCCGCGGAGAAGACGCCGGAGAGCAGGATCGCCAGACCGTACAGCATGATCGGGACCTCGCGGAACCGCAGCACGGCCGATCGGTGGATGCGGCTGACCGCGGCGATCTGGATGAGCGCGCCGAAGCCGATGAAGCCGGCCCGCATCAGTCAGGCCTGCGCGTACCCCTGGGCCGCGAGCTGGCTGATGCTGTGACGTTGCCACAGGTACGACTGGGGCGCGATGAGACGTCCCACAAGTAGGATAAGCACAAGGCAGGCGATTGCATAAACGTAGGATTTCATGCTGGAATTCTTCTTTGCTTCTGCTGTCTTTCAGCCCTATCTGTTGCCAGTACAAGGATAAACCAGGCGCGACATCAAGGATCGAAAGATGTATTCGGAGACGTATCCGATGCCGCGATGCAAGGATTGCCACAGCCGGCCCAGCAGCGCCGGCCGGTCGCCCCCAGCCTGGCTCACGAGACGCTCCACCTCTGCTTCCCGTAACAGGTCTTTGCTGTGTTCGTGCGCCATCACAATGACATCCCAATTTATCATGGCAGCTCTCCTGATATACTATGAGACGCCAGACTTCCGAAGTCTTGGAGACTTCGGAAGTCTGGTACTTATCCCACTACTCGCAGTCTAGCCGTTCCACGGGGCGTTGTCATGTGGCGAAGGATGTACTCGGGGTGTATCTTCCGAGGGCGCTTCACAGCAGATGCAATTCGCGCGCCCGCGCGAGGCATTGCGTGCGGCTCTCGACGTTCAGCTTGAGGAAGATGTTGCTGACGTGCCTCTTCACAGTGCCGATCGCCAGCACGAGCGCGTCCGCAATCTCCTGGTTCGACTTGCCATCCGCGATCAGCCGCAAGACTTCCAGCTCGCGTTCGCTGAGCGGCTCGATCAACGGCTGCTGGGCGGCTGCGACGGCAGGGGCGATCTGGTCGCGCTCGGACAGGAGCCGGCTGACATACTGGGGCTGGATGCCTTTGGATCCGGCATGGCGCAACAACTCAAGCATGGGCGCCCCTTCATCCAGGAAGAGACGTACGTAGCCTTCCGGTTGCGCCAGCGCCAATGCCCGCTCCAGGGCGGCCAGCGCCTGCGGGAGATGTCCTTGCGCCTTGAGCGCCAGGGCCTGGAGGATGAGCATCTCGATGACGTGCCCCCAGCGCTCGGTCGCCTCGGCGTTCGGCAGGCGCCGCGTCACCAGGGCCAACGTCTGGTCGGTCTCACCCTGCGCCAGCAACACGCGGCCGAATGCCAGATACTCGGATTCGCGCACCCAATCGCCGGCGCGATCATGGGTCAAGCCCAGCTCATCGGCCAGCCGCGCCGCTGAGCGCAGGTCGCCGCGCTCCAGGCGCATGAGCAGCCGCCAGGCGCCGAACGCGGCGGCGTAGGTCGGCGCCAGGGTGGATTCGCCGCCGATGCTCTCGGCCTGACGCAGCAGCCGCGCCGCGGCGTGGGCATCCCCGCGCGCCCGCTGCAAACGTGCCTGCGCGACCAGGCTGCCGACGATGGTATCAGCCGCGGCCAGCAGTTGGCTCAGCTCGGCGGCCTGTTCCAGGCAGCGCGCCGCCTCGTCGAGGTGATTCCACTCATACTCCAGGGCGCCTAGCCCGAGGAGAGCCTCGGCTGCCAGGGGCAGCGGCTGCCCGCTCCTGGCGCGGGTAAGCTGGAGGATCTCCTGGAACATCTCCGCCGCGCGATAGAGGTGGCCGCTAACGGTCTCCAGGTAGGCCAGCGTCCGCAACGACATCGTGGCCGTATACAGGTTGCCGACCGCCCTGCTCAGCCGGCCGGCATCAGCGAACGCCTCTTTGCCGCAGGTGATATCACCCCTCAGCCAGCAGGCCGCGCCCGTGGCGAAGGTGGCCAGGCCCCGCACCGCCAACTCGCTCGCCGGCAGCAGGTCGAGCGCACGGTGGGCGAGGTCCCCAACCCGCGGCGCGTCGTGCAACGGGATGGCCGCGTAAGCCCGGATCGCGGCGATGTGCCCCAGCATGGCGCGGGCCTCATCTGCGGGGAGGCCTGTCTGCGCGATGATGTGCGCTTCGGCCTGCTGCAGAAAAATTTCCGCGGCTTCCAGTTGGCCGGCGTTGACGCGTTCCCAGCCGCGATAGATGCTCAGCCACGGCCGGGTCGGGGCCAGTCGTTCCACCGCCGCCAGCCAGTTCGCCAGTGTGACCAACTCCCCGCGTTCGATCAGCGCCCAAGCATTTTGTTCGATCAAGGCCGCGGCCTGCTCGTTATCCCCGCCGGTCAGGGCGTGGCGGATGGCGTCGGCCGTGAAGCCGTGCGCGGCGAACCACTGAGAGGCGCGACGCTGGGCTTGCCGCACGACCGCGGCGTCGGCGGCCGCAACCCAGGCCTGGCGGAGCAGGCTGGCGAACAACGCATGATAGCGGAACCATTCGCGGCGGTTGTCGAGCGGGATCAGGAAGAGGTTGGCGCGATCGAGGTATTCGAGGATGGCCTGGGACCTCACCCCACTCCCCCCAACCCCCTCTCCCCTCTCCTGCGAGGAGAGGGGAGAGGGGGCGGCGGGGGTGAGGGGTGAGGTCACCGCGTCGCACAGCGGCCCGCTTAACCGTTCCAGGATCGAGGTTTGCAGGAGGAATTGCTGGATCTCCGCCGGCTGGCGTTGGAGCACTTCTTCGAGCAGGTAATCGCCGATGTGCCGGTCGTCGCCGCTGAACGCGGTCACGAACGCGTGCGGGTCGGCCGCGTCCTGCAAGGAGAGGGCCGCCATCTGCAGGCCGGCGATCCAGCCCTCGGTGCGCGCGGCCAGCGCGGCCGTATCCTCCGGCGTCAGCGCCACCCCCGCCGTCTTCTGGAGGAAGGAGGTCGCTTCTTCGAGCGTGAAGCGCAACTGCTCGGCGCGGATTTCGGTGAGCTGGCCGCGGGCGCGCAGGCGGGCCAGGGGGAGCGGCGGGTCGGCGCGCGTCAGGATGACCAGGTGCAGGCGCGGAGGAAGATGGTCGAGGAGAAAAATAAGCGCGGCGTGGACGGCCGCCGCGCTAACCACGTGATAATCGTCGAGCGCCAGCACGAAGTCGTGTGGGATGTCGCCCAGGCGGTTGATGAAGGGGGTCAGGACGGCTTCCGGCGGGATGGGCTGCGGCGACTGGAGCTGCAAGGTCGTCTCATCCAGCAGCCCTGGCTGGATCGTCTCCAACGCCGCGGCCAGATAGGTCAGAAAGCGCGCGGGATCGTTATCACCGGCGTCCAGGGACAACCAGGCGATGCGATTGCGGATCGTAGATTGCGGACTGCTTGCGTCCCGCGCAGCGGGATTGCGGATTTGTCCTGCTGGCGCACCAGCCAATCCGGAATCTCGCGACACAGGATGCAAGCAGTCCGCAATCCGAGCTCCGAAATCCGCAATGAGGGTGGTTTTGCCGTAGCCTGCGGGCGCTGTAATCAGCGTCAGCGGGCCTTGCAGACCGGCGGAGAGGCGCTCGATCAGCCGTGGCCGCGGCGTCAGATTGGGACGCGCAGGCGGGAAGTAGAGCTTGGTGGCGAGCAGTGGCGGCATGGCCGGCTCCTTTGAGCGCCGAAGACTGCGCCTTGCCCCGCCCCGAAAATCGCCGCTCGTCACTCTGGACTGGAGGCTTTAGCCGGTCTCTGCCCTTGACAACCAAACCGGCTAAAGCCTCGAATCCAGATAGCTTTTTGATCCGCCGTGACGACGAACGCGTGTAACGCAAGCTGCCAGCTTGCGCCACAACCAATGGCATGACGGGCCATCGGCGCACGCCGCTATTATAACACAAGCACCTCCCAACTCTACTCTGCGCTGTCGAGAGGGGGGATCTATGTCTCGCCAGTCAGTTAAGGTATAATGCAGCAAGCCCGCCTTGATAGACCGTGTATGGTTCGCCCCATGGGATTTGGTCGGCCAAGTCGAGGTCGCTGATGCTGCGAGAGCTGCGGCTGGAGTGCCTGGGAGGGATGCTGACCACTCGCGACAGGACGTCGCCGACCGGCTTCGTCTGGTCAAAGCGCCTGCCTTTGGAGATGTTCGAATGGCTGATCCATTGTTGGTGACCAAAGTCAGCTTGCCGATACTGCGGCCGATTCTTGTGCCGAGGAAAAAAGTCCTCAGGCAATTGAGCGCGGGACTTCTGGATAGACATTTGCTGACCCTGGTATCCGCGCCGGCCGGGTATGGCAAGACCACCACCATCCGCATGTGGGTGGCGGAGGCGGGCTATCCCGTCGCCTGGGTCACGCTGGACGAATCCGACAACGACCTCGGGCAGTTCCTCACCTACGTCCTGACTGCCCTGGGACAGGCAGGGGACCATCTCGGTCAGGATGCCCTCGACGTCGTCGAGAATGCCCAGGAGATCAATCTGCAGCAAGTTCTGAGGCTGTTGCTCAGCGATCTGCACGATCTGGATCAGCCGATCATCCTGGTATTGGAGGAGTACCACCTGATCGAAAACCAGGAGATAGATCAGTTCATCGAAACGCTGCTCAATCAGGGTGTCGCCAGGCTGCACCTGGTCATTGTCACGCGGGAGGATCCCAGCCTGCCGCTGACGCGCTTGCGGGTGCGCAACCAGCTCACGGAGGTCAGGGCGGCGGACCTGAGCTTCTCGCTCGACGAAGCCAGCGACTTCTTCTCGAAAGTGATGGGCGTCACCCTGCCCCGGAAGGAGATGGAGATTCTCAAAGACCGGACAGAGGGCTGGGTTGGCGGCCTCCAACTGGCAGCCCTGTCGCTGAAGGAAAACGCGGACCCAACGCGGTTCGTGGAGGGGTTTCGTGGCACGCACCGTCACGTCCTGGACTATCTGATCGAAGAAGTGCTCGAAAGCCAGCCGGAAGAAATCCGGGCATTCCTGCGTCAGACAGCCATCCTGGATCAGCTATCTCCCTCTCTCTGCGAAGCCGTGACCGGCCAGGCGGGCAGCAGGAAATACCTCCATGACCTGGAAAGCAATAATCTGTTCCTGATCGCCCTGGACGAAGAGCGCACCTGGTATCGTTACCATGCCCTGTTCGGTGAACTGCTCAGAAACCAACTACTTCAGACCGAACCTGAACGCGTGGATGAACTCCACGAACGCGCCGCAGACTGGTATCAAACACATGGCTTCATCCAGAAAGCGGTCGAGCATGCTTTCCAGAGCTCGCACGGCGGCAAAGTATCCGAACTGATCGAGAGCCACGCCCTTCCCATGCTGTACGAGGGCGAAGTCGCGACCGTGGTGGGATGGTTCGACAGATTACCGGAAACGCTTTTGCACGCTTCTCCCATGATGTGCGTTAGCAGGGCGTGGTCGTTGGCGCTGCTGCAGCGTCAGACGCGCCCGGAAGAGGTGGAGCACGCCTTGCGGGCCGCCGATGACGCTCTGGGTCGCACAGATGCGGATCAAGCGTTGCGAAACCTGGTTGCCGGGCACGCCGCGAGCATCCATGCCTACCTCATGCAAACACCGGCACTGGCGGGTGAAGCGCCGGAGAAACTGATCGAAACCTCTCAGAGGGCGCAAAGACTGTTGCCCGCAGGCGAAAGAGCGATTCGCAGCGTCAACGCCTTGAACATCGGTCATGGCTATTCGGCGCTCGTCGATCTGCCGGCGGCTGAACGGGCTTTCCGACAGGCGTTCGAGGAGGGGATGGCCGGTGGGAATCATTACGCTGCCATCTACGGCCCGATCAACTTGATCGCGCTCGCCCTCGCCAAGGGGCAGTTGAGGGAGGGTTTGGAGTCGTGCGACACGAACATCGCCCACTTCAACCGCCTGTTGGCCGGACGGAGATTCCCGCCCATCGGCGCGCTGCACATCCTGAAGGGCAGCATTCTGTTGGAGGAGAATCGCCTGGCCGAGGCGGAACATGAATTGACGCTGGGCCTGAGCCTAATTCGCCACACCGGAGAGTACGAAGCCTACGTCGGAGTCCACTCAGCGTTGGCGCGCCTGCGTTGCATTCAAGGCGACTGGACGGCAATGTCGGAAAGCGTCAGGATGCTCGAAGAGACCCGGCCGGAGGTCGCCATCTGTGCGCAGGCACTGCGCCATCGTTTGTCGGCGCACTGTTGGGCAACCAATAAGGTCAGCCAGGAGGAGGCGCGTCGCTGGCTGGCGCAATCGGCGGTCAGGTTCGACGCCTTGCCTGCTGTCAGCGGCGTTGATCCTCTGCGCAGCTTCTATTTTCAGGCCCACCTGTGCGCTGCCCACGTCCTGATCCGGCTGGCGGTACACAATCCACAGGCCGCACCGCTGCGAGATGTTCACGGCTACCTTGCCCGCCAGGAGCAGTTCGCTGAAGCCCACGGGCTGATTGGCTGGCTCGTCCCGATCTGGATTGCGCGGGCCCTGCTCTACCGGGTGGAAGGCAGAGCGGAGGATGCGCGTCGCATGATCGGGTCAGCGCTGGTCGCGGCGGCGCCGCGGGGCTATTGCCGCATCTTCCTGGACGAAGGCGATCTCGTGCGCCCCCTGTTGGAGTCCGTCGAGCTGCGCCTGCATGACAACGATCTGGCCGTTTATGTCCGTCGCTTGCTCGAGGCGCTGCCGGGCGCGCCGGCCGAGCGCACGATCATCCAGCAGGGTGAGGAGCGATTGAGCGACCGGGAACTCGGCGTGTTGAGGCTCCTGGCTGCCGGGCAGAGCTATAAGGAGATCGGACAGCAGCTCTTCCTCAGCCTGAACACCGTCCAGTTTCACGTCAAGAATATCTATGGCAAGCTGGCGGTCAACAAGCGGGTGCAGGCGATCGAAAAAGCCCGGGAGATGAGTTTTATCTAACTACGGCTGCAAGCCCACATATTCCCCCGCCGCACAACCACATAGACGCGCTTCGAAGAACCACATGGTCATGTGGTTCTTTTTTTCGTCCCCGGTCATAGAATGCAATCAAAAAGAAGTCAGAGGAGTGAGTCATGAAAGGCAACACTTCAACATCACAAAGAATCGGATCGGCGCTATTCGCGATCGGCGCGGTGTATATGTTCGGCCTGGGCTGGCTGTTTTCGTGGTGGGTGGTGCCAGCCGCCAATCAGGTTGGCAGCGAGGCCTTTTCCGGGTTGCTGGGCTTTTTCTGGAGCCTGTCAGTACCGATGGGAGCATTCATCGTCGCCCTTGGGGCGGCCTTGACCACCAAGGTCGAGCGCCGTGTACTCTGGCTGCTGATCCTGTTGCTCGTGCTTTCCATCGCTTGGGGAATAGTCGGCACATCCAACCAGATGATTCCGGCGCTCTTCGGGGTTGGCGGCGGCCTGATCACAGCGTTCTTCATCGGGTCGGTTTGGCAGTGGGCAAGGACCCGTCCAACGCTAACAGGGACAGGCAGAACGGGATCGGACTTGCGCATGGTCGGGTTCATTTTCTTCGTCACGGCGGCCTGGAATCTGTGCGGCGTATTCGGTATCGGCAATTACGTTTTGAGACCCGAGCTGGCAAGCAGGTTCTCTGTGACGGTCGGCAGCACGATCAACACCGCATCCACCGTGATGGTCTTGCTGGTTCTCGGCTGGGGATTCACCTTCTTCGGTCAACTGATGTCTTGCCGGGCGCAGGCGGTTGTCCCTCAAGTGGATCAGGTTCCTCAGACGGCTACCGCTGATTAACGGAATACAGTAAGGAGACACGGACTATGAAAACAAATCACCTTTTGATCGTGCTTTTGGCCACGCTGCTGCTTGCTGGGTGTGGCGCCAAAGAGACCGCGCCCATCGCCGTTCCGGCAGGCGCACAAGCCGGCGACCCGACCGGGTTGAAAGACTGCGAATTCCAAACTGAGGGCAGCAGGACAAAATATGCCGCCGAATGCGGCGCGTTGACCGCCCTTCTGGACGAGCATGTTGAAAAGCAGGACATTCTGGGCATGGTCATGGCCGTGCGATTGGCAGACGGCACTGTCATCTGGGACACAGCAGGATATACCAGTCCCTCCGGGAACGAGCATTGGACGGCTAATACTGCGTCACTAATCGCCAGTGTTACCAAGACCTTTACTGCGGTGGTAGTCATGCAATTGGTGGAAGATGGGAAACTCTCCCTGGATGATACGGTTGATACCTGGTTTCCCGAACAGCCGGATGGAGATAAAATAACAGTTCGCATGTTGCTGTCCCACACAAGCGGCCTGGCTGGTTTTTCATCAGCATGGGGAACTGATCTCGACAAATGGTCAAGGGACTGGACACCGGAAGAACTGATTGCCGAAGCAAACAAGGCTGGTTCTGTGGGAGAACCCGGCAGTCGCTGGGCCCACTATTCCAATACCAACTATATCATGTTGGGACGGATCATCGAGAAGGTCACCGGTAACAGCTGGGATCATGAAGTTGAATCACGGATCATCAAACCACTCGGTCTGAAAAACACCATCTTGAATGACGGTAATTGGAAAGAGAAAGTGGTTCCAGGCTACCTCAAGACCTCAGATGGCTACCAAAATATATTGGAACACCCCTGGTATTCGCAGGTATCCGCATCCGTTGGCTGGGCAGCAGGTGGAATTGTTTCCTCCGCTGCAGACCTGATGACCTTTGCTTCCGCCCTTTTCGATGGCAGGCTCGTGTCGAAAGAAACGCTGGAGCTGATGTCCCAGTCTGTGGGAACTGGAGATGGATGGGCATGGGGTCTCGGCGGCGGAGAAATGGAGGTAGATGGCCACAAAGCATTTGGAATGGGCGGCGACAACGCCTGCTACCAAACCTTCTTCATCGGTACGCTCGACGGCAAGTTCATCGTAGTGGCGCTAGTTAATACGAATGGAGATGTCAAGTCACCGAGCATGGATGCCCTGCAACTGTACATAAGCGGGCAGGAGTAACCAAACGAAAAGTCTCTAACTATGAAGGAGAAAATACCATGAATGGAAATGATTTCGTAATCCACACGGAAAATTTGAGCAGATCTTTTGGCGAGGTGCATGCGCTCAAGTCGCTCGACCTGCGCGTCCCTCCGAAATCCATCTTCGCCTTCCTGGGACCCAACGGCGCGGGCAAGACCACGACAATCAAACTGTTGCTGGGCTTGCTCAAACCCACCCGCGGGGGCGGCAAAATCCTCGGCATGGACATCCTCCGCGACAGCGTTGACATCCGCGCCCGGATCGGCTACCTGCCGCAGGATGCCCGCTTCTACGAGCACATGACGGCTCGCCAGACGCTGGAGTATGCTGCCAGGTTCTTCTACGCCGGGCCGCAATCGGCGATCAACAAGCGCGTGGATGAGATGATCGAACTGGTTGGGTTGGAAGGCAAAGCCGACCGGCCGATCAAGGGATTCTCCGGCGGCGAGCGCCAGCGGTTGGGAATTGCCCAGGCGGAGGTCAACTATCCCGACCTGTTGATCCTGGACGAACCGGCCGCCAGCCTCGATCCGCAGGGACGCCGGGGTGTGCTGGAGGTGATGTCACGCCTCCGCAAATACGCCACGGTCTTCTACTGCACGCATATCCTGGACGACGCGCAACGGGTCAGCGACCAGGTTGCCATCGTCAACCAGGGCGAACTGATCACACAGACATCCATCGAAGAATTGCTGGCGGGTACAGGCGATCTGGTCTACTCGGTATCGCTGAAGGGCAATGCCGAAAGGGCTTATTCCCAGGTCACTCAACAATCCTGGGTTTCCAAGATCGAGGTCAGCCAGAACGGTGGAGGGACCACCTGGCAGGTCAGCGTGACCGACGAGGCCGCGGCGGAAGACCAATTGATGGGTCTGTTGGTATCCAACGGTTTGAAGGTCTCCAACTTCAGCCGCAAAGAACAAAACCTGGAAGACGTATTCCTCAACATCGTTCAAAGGAGCCAAAAATGAACGTCAACACATCGAGTCAGTTTCAACTTGTCAATGAAAAAGGCTGGAGGCGGGGGCTGGGTAACTTGCTGCGAGGCGAGTACTCGTCATGGTTCAAGTCCTCCCGCTTGTGGAAACACATCCTCATCTGGATTTTGATCGTCAACGGGATGATGGGGATCATGGTCTATGCAGCTTACGATGCCAAAAGAAACGGATTCGAAGGCCCGCCGCTCATCTACTTGTACGGCTGGTTCGGCGGAATGTTCGTCGCCTTTGGGGTGATGATCATCATGCAACGGGTCCTGGTCAAGGAAAAGCAACAGGGCACGGCGGCCTGGGCGCTGTCCAAACCGGTCACGCGCACGGCCTTTGTCGTCTCACGGTTGGTCGTCAACTCGATCGCCATCCTGCTCACCACGGTGATCGTGCCAGGCGCGGTTCTCTACCTGACCCTGGGATTGTTCAGCGACATTGGCTGGCTTTCGCCCTTCGGCTTTATGGCCGGTCTCTTGATGTTTGCCCTGCATACGTTCTATTGGATCGCCATTGTGCTGATGATGGGGACGCTGGTTGAATCATCAAGCGCTGTTATGGCTGTGCCGATGGCCCTTTACTTTTTTTCTGGTTTGGGCCGAATTTGGTCCCCCCCTTGGTCTACATCTCGCCGGTGTCACTGCTCTATAGCCCTGCCCCGGATCAATTCAACTCCCTGGCCGTTGCCTTCATGACCGGCGAGCCGGTGTTCTCCTGGCTGCCGTTGATCTCGACCATAGTTTCCTGCATCATTTTCATCGCCGTCGCCATCTGGCGCTTCAACCGCCAGGAGTTTTGATAACTGGTGTTACGCACCGTCCCGAAGGTTTTGCCTTCGTGAGGTTTGTTTGAGAGAACCTTCGGGACGTTCCGCGTAAGGTGAGTTAATAAATGTAGTTGGACGGCTCGATGGAGTTTATATGGAAAGGCTTCATGATGTCACAGAACTCCTATGACTACTCAACACGTAAGGGAATTCAACCCATTTCCTGGGAAGATTTCCACGGGATCTGTAAAGCCCTGGCTTTGTCACTCTCGCATTTCCAGCCGGAAGTCATTGTACCGATCGGACGTGGTGGTTATTATCCCGGCGCATTACTCGCCCATCTGCTTCAAGTCGAAATCTATCCGGTACGTGTTTCACGGCGCATAAACGACATCGTAATCTACAAAGAGCCGCAATGGGTCATCCCACCGCCTGCAGAAGTTGCTCATCGTCGCGCTGTGATTGTAGATGAAATCTGTGACAGTGGTGAAACCATCGTCATGGTGAAGAATAAGTGCCTGGATCTCGGAGCTTCCAATGTAAAGAGCGCCGTTCTGTATGCCCATACAAAAGCTGTCCATGTGCCGGATTACATTGGGATCATTACCGATGAACTGTTGTTGAATCCGTGGGATCGTGAAGTTTTCCGAGACGGCGAGTTTCGTTTCAATCCTGAATATGCTGAAGCCTTGCTTCAGCAAGGACTGGAAGCAGATTCAAATCTTCTCATCCCAGCGAAGGCTTTTCGGCTTGCGAAAGAATAAAGCCGCCTAACACAGCATGCGCCTGATTGGCGGGCAAACCGTTCCCGCCAGCCATAGTTAAACAAGGAGAAAAAAATGAACCACAAACTTTTGATCAATAAATCCATGGCAGTGGTATTGACCCTCGTGGTCCTGCTGTCGGTCGTTGCGCCGGCCATGGCGCGGGAAGACAACGTCGCGTCAGCGGGGGATGTGCCTGCTGCGTCCTCGCCCGCGCAAGGTCCGACCGACCCGGCCGAACTGGAAGCCTTTCTGGATGATTTCTTTGCCGGAGCGATGGAAGAGTATCACATCGCCGGGGCGGCTATCGCAGTCGTCAAGGACGGTCAGTTGTTCTTTGCCAAAGGCTACGGCTACGCCGACATCAAGAACAAAATCCCCGTCGACGCCGAGCAGACGATCTTTCGGATTGGTTCCGTCGGCAAGACGCTTACCTGGACGGCGGTAATGCAACTTGTGGAGCAGGGAAAGCTGGACCTGGATGCGGACGTCAACACCTATCTCGACTTTCGCATCCCGGAAACCTATCCACAGCCGATCACCCTCAAGCACTTGATGGCACATACGTCCGGGTTCGAAGACCGGCTTATCGGGAGCCTGGTGTCGGATGCCAGTGACGTGATACCCGCACGCCAATGGCTGATCTCCCACATGTCGGCGCGGGTGCGGCCGCCCGGTGAAGCAGCGGGGTACTCGAACTACAATGCCATGCTGGCGGGGTACATCGTGGCGCGGGTATCGGGTGAACCCTACGAGCAGTACATCCAGAAACATATCTTCGACCCGCTAGGGATGACTCATTCCACGGTCCAGCCGCAGATGCCGGAAGACCTGCGCCCGTACGCATCCGTGGGATACACGTTTGCCGATGGCGCCTTCCAGCCATTCCCGGATTACATAGCACAGCCGGCGGGACTGCCGTCCGGATTTCACCGGGCCAGCGTCACGGATATGGCCCGTTTCATGATCGCGCATCTTGAGGATGGCCGCTACAGCGATGCAAACATCCCCGAAGCGCGCATCCTGGAAGAAAGCGCTGCCAGGCAAATGCACAGCACGTTGTACACTCCCGACCCGCGCCTCCTGGGCTCTGCTTACGGCTTTGCCGACATAAGCGATAACGGACAGCGCACGCTTGGGCATCAGGGATATGGACCTCCGATGAATAGTCAACTGCTGCTTTTGCCTGACCAGCGCCTGGGCATCTTTGTGGCCTACAACAGCCTCGGCGCCAGGGAAGGAGCCCTGACCACGCAGCATTTTGGGTTCCAGAGGGCGCTTTTCGACCATTACTATCCGGCCTCTGCAGTCGAGTCAATCCAGCCTCCAGTGGACTTCGCGGAGCGCGCCAGCCGGTTCGTGGGCGCTTATAGATTGACAGAATACTCAGAGACGACCATCGAAAGGATCCAAGGGCTCTTCAGCGCAATAGAAGTCCGCGATTCCGGCGATGGCGCGCTGCTGGTGCCGTCACCGTGGGGCGAGTGGCGATTTGTCGAAGTGGAGCCGCTCTACTTCCGCCAGGTAGACGGTCCGTTTTCCATGGTGTTTCGTGAGGATGACCTGGGACGCATTACGCACATGTTTATTGACTTCGCTCCTCAGTATGCTGCGGTCAGGCTGGACTGGTATGAAACACCCGGCTTCAACATGGCATTGCTCCTGGGCTGCACCTTGATCTTCCTGTCCATGGTCCCCGGAGCAGTGATCCACCTTGTTCGGAACCGCCGCCTGAGGGGCGATCGGACCCCTCCTTCTCGCGGCGCCACGACAGCATACTGGATCATCCTGTGGATCAGCGTTCTGAACGTGCTGTTCCTGGTCGGAACGGTGTGGGGCATGATGTGGGGCAGACCAAACGAATTGCTCGACGCCTCATTGATCCTCAAATTCGCGCTGGGACTGGGTGTTCTGGCCGCTGTGCTGACTGTTGGCGCGCTCGTCTCTACGATGCTTGCCTGGAAGAACGGTTACTGGGGTATCACCGGCCGCCTCTATTACACGCTGGCGACGGTCGCGGCGGTCGCTTTTGTCTGGTTCTCGACGTACTGGAACCTGTTAGGTTGGCAGTTCTAAATGACAGATGTTTCAAGACTGGCGGAGATGTCACCATCACCGCCAGCCAATACGAAAAGGAGAAAAAGAAAATGTCTGCATTTGTAAAGAAATATCCGGCAATATCTCTGCTTGTCCTCGCCATGATCTTTGGCTTTGCGCCCGCGCTCATTGTGGCAACGGGGCTGCTTTCCCCGGATTGGATGCAACTTGGGGCGCTTAGCTCCAGCCTGGCGGCGGTTGTGCTTGTCATGATCGAAGGCCGAAAAGGCGGGCTTCGCGAATTACTCAGCCGCGCCCTGATCTGGCGGGTCGGCGTCCGGTGGTGGCTCTTCGCAGTGTTCTTCATGATCGTCCCGTCTGTGGCTTCCCTATATCTGTACCATCTGCTCGGCGGACCAACCGTGGATTGGAGCGGGCTGAAGCCGCTGTATACTGTCGTTCCCAATTTCATCCTTCTCACCCTTGCCGCCGGGATCGGCGAGGAGTTCGGTTGGAGAGGCTTTCTCCTGCCAAGACTCCAAACCCGCCATAACGCGCTGGTCTCAGGTCTCATTGTGGGAGTGGCCTGGGCTACCTGGCATGTCCCCCTGTTCTTCATCAAAGGGACAAGCCAATATGAACAACAATTGGATGGTGGACTGCTCCCCGCCATTCTCGGCTACGCGGTCTTCGTGATCGTCCAGTCGGTCCAATTCACCTGGCTTTTCAATAATACCAAAGGCAGTGTGCTGCTGGCGGCGGTTTTCCACGGCGCAAGCAATGCCTGGGCGGGGTACCTTGGTATGGGTGATATCCCCTTTGGCGGGATTCTCACACTCGTGGCTTTTTCCGTGTTGATCACCACCGTCATCGCGGCGATGGCTGGAGCGAATGATCTCTCCCGCACGTCCAAGCGAAACGTGCTTGAAATTGAGGATGGACAGCCTGATACAGCCCAGTCGCCGAAAGAAGGAGTTATGCGACCGTCCGAGTCTCAGTGAGCGCATGGATTCTGTTCAGATCTATGGGATATTGAAAGGAGAAATCTCATGTCAACTCAAACAATTACCTCAACGACTGCCCCGCAAGAGCATTCAACGAACTACGATCAATATACCCTCTGGCAGATTCTCGGCATTTGGCTGGCTGGAGGAGCGCCAATATGCATTCTTGCCTGGCTGGTCTACCCGGCCCTGCGCCAGGGACTCGGCGCGATGGAAGGCGGTCTACTGTGGATGAGATTGGCTCTTGTCGGGCTGGTCTGGCAATTCCTGCTCTCGATGCTCATCCTCTATCGGGAAGAGGGGAACGTTCGGATATCTACCATCAGCCGCCGGTTCTGGCTGAACAACCCGATCTCACCGAGAACAGGCCAGAAAGATAACCGGTTGTGGTGGCTGCTCATCCCACTGACGCTTCTGGTCGTCGCATTGGAACTCGGACTTGCGCCTTTTCTCGATGACCTATGGACAAAGCTCCTCCCTTTCCTGGCGGAACCCCCAAGCCGCAGCCTGGATGCCTTGTTCGCCCCTGAATTGCATGCCCGCTGGATTGGCGCATGGGATTTCTTCGCGCTTTTTGTGATCGCGTCGGTGTTCAACAACTTCTTGAGTGAAGAATTCCTGTTCCGCGGCGTGCTGCTCCCCAAGATGAAAGGCGTCTTTGGCAGGTGGGATTGGGTTGCGAACGGTGTTGTCTTCGGACTCTATCATCTCCACCAGCCGTGGGGCATACCTGGCAATATCGTATTCGGTTGGTTGATGGCATTCGTTGCCAAGCGTTACCATAGCAACTGGTTTCCCATCATCCTCCATAACGGGCAGGCTTTTTACTTCGGCTTTTTGATCCTGGGACTCGTCCTTGGGTTGGCGTGAGGCTTTGTCAAGGAAAGAGAATGTCGCAATCCATCAGTCTGAACTCACAGAATAGATATGAGATCAAAGTCTGTGGTCAACCGGATGACTCCTGGCTGGGCTGGTTTGGAGAAGCGAAAGTTCACACTGAAGTCCTGGCCGTTATCGGCCAGGTGACCACTTTCTCGAATGTCGTGATGGATCAAGCCGGTCTGGTCGGCCTGATCCGACGATTGCACGGGCATGGGATCGTCTTGATCTCAGTCCGGCAGATGTAGGGATTATCCATCACGCAGATACTCGATGACTTTGACCTTGACCGGCCGGAGATGCTTCAAGACGCTGAAAAACGGCAGCGGCACGACCTCCTGGTTGGCCTTGCGCTCGGTCGCGCGACGCAGATGGCCCAGCGTCGCCAGCTCGTGGCCTGCCCGCTCATACGCCTGGCAGATATCGAAGATTTTCGGGAAGTCGTGACCCAGCGTAGGGTTGTTGGCGTAATCGAACAACCCCGAGGCGTTTCGCACCAACACGCCCACCTGGCGCGCCTCCATGAACCTGGCATAGGTGCGGAAGTAGGAGGCGACGTTCTGCCACGCCTCGTCTTCCAGGTTGCTGCAGACGATCAGGGACACGAACGGCTTGGACGAGATGGCCGGGTTGACGTGATGATGGATCAGGCCATTGGACAGACGCGCATCGCTGATATCCATCGTGGAATACATCCTGTCCAGCAAGATCTTGAGCAGGCCGGTCATGTTCATCAGGTAGACGGGCGTGGCGAAGACTACGATGTCGGCTCCCGCGATCTTGTCGAAGATGGCCCCGACGTCGTCCTTGTCGTTGTAGACGCAGGTCAGATGCGCCTCCTCTGCCTGGCAACGGTAGCAGGAGAGACATCGGTTGATCTTCAGCTTCGCGAGGGTCACGACCTCACACTCGGCGCCCGCCCGCGTCGCGCCGTCGAACAACCGGTCAACGAAGAAACGGGTCATCCCCTTGTCGCCCCGATGGCTGGCGTTGATGGCGACGATTTTCATATGGAGTTGTCCTCATCTGAAGAGATGATTCGTTTGTGCTGTTCACTTCTCCAGCGCTGCGCTTAAGCCGGGCACTTCCTGTGCACCGGTCAGCACCTGCAGGCTGGAGTCGGTAAAGTCACTGCCGATCGGCTCATAGCGGCCGCCCAGGCATCTGGCCAGGAAGGCCTCGGCAATGGCGTGGAACGACAGGTTGTTTTCTGGCCGCCTGAGGCCGTGGCCTTCGTCCGAGTAAAGCGCGTATGTGACCGGAATCTGCTTCTCCTGCATGGCCTTGACGATCTGATCGGACTCGGCCTGTTTCACGCGCGGGTCATTGGCGCCCTGCCCGATCAGCAACGGTCGAATGATCCGGTCTGCGTAGGTCAGCGGTGAGTGCTTTTTTAGCAGCGCCCGGCCCTCTTCCGTGCGGTGATCGCCGATGCGCGTGGTGAACAGCTCCAGCATCGGCTTGTAGTAGGGCGGGAGCGATTCGAGCTGCGTAGCCAGGTTCGAAATCCCGACCAGATCAACCCCGCAGGCGAAAACATCCGGGTAGAGAGTCAGACCAGCCAATGCGGAATAGCCCCCGAAGCTGGCGCCCATCACTGCCACTTTGTCCGCTGCGGCGATCCCCTGCTGCATGGCCCACTGCACGGCATCCATCTGATCTTCCATGATCTTGCCGCCCCATTCACGGTCGCCAGCGTTGGTAAAGGCCTTGCCAAGGCCGGTGGACCCTCGGAAGTTGACGTTGAGCACGGCATAGCCGCGGTTCGAGAGCCATTGATGCCAGATGTGGAAGCCCCAAAAATCGCGTGTCCACGGGCCGCCGTGCGGGGTGAAGACCATCGGCAGCGGCTGGTCGGGGATGCCGTCGTCGTCGCTGTCAGACCCGACCGGCAGCGTGTAATAGGCTGTCAGATTCAGCCCATCGCGAGAAGGGATCACCACGGGGTGCATCTTCGCCAGTGGATAGTTTGCCAAATCCTCACGATTGGCGAAGAGGTAGCGGGCGCACTTCTTCTGCCGGTCGTACAGGTAGTACTGGACCGGACGGTCATCGAGAACATACGCGACCGTCCAGTACTCCTCGCCGCGCACTGATCGGCCGGTGATCTCAACCTCGCCGTCGGCGACCGCGCGCAGATAGTCCAGGTCAGCCTGGATGGCGGGGTCGAACACCTGCCATTCCTTGCGCAGATAGGTGAAAGCGACAGCCTGGATCGTCTTTTCGAGCGGATGAATCATCACGTCGGACTGGTCTGCCTGGGGATGCTCGGCGATCAGGCGGGTTTCATCTGTCTCCAGGTTGATCTGGACCAGCGCCGAGGTATCGCGCCCGCGGCTGTCACGCATGTAGAGACGGGTATTGTCTTGGTTGTAGCCGATGATCGCCGTGGTGAGCAGGTCTTCCTGCCCAATGGTGTCCCAGGGTTGCCAACCATCCGCCTTCTTTTGGAAGAGCTGCGCTCCGCCGTCCGGCGTCATCCGCATCGCGCCGACCACCCGGTAGTCGTTGTTGATCGAGAAGTCGGCGTAACCATCGTTCTGTTCCAGCAGCCGCCGCTCTCCGCTCACCAGGTTGACCCGATAGATGTCGTGGTACTGCGCATCGCGGTTGTTGATGGCGATGATGATTTCCTGCGGATACTTCGGTTCCACTGCCAGGATCTGGGCCTGAACCCCCTCGAATGGCGTCAGGTCTTTGGTCGCTTCGCTTTGCAGGTCAGTGGCATACACCCGCCAGTTCTCATCCCCGTTTTTGTCCTGGATGTACAGGAGTTGCTGACCGGTATACGCCCACAGGTAGAAGCGGATGCCGCGCCCTTTGTCGGCTGTGACCGGGCGGGCAGCGGCCAGGTCATCGCGCGGCGCAACCCAGATGTTGAGCACCCCATCGCGTGGGGCCAGGTAAGCGATGTGCGCGCCGTCCGGGCTGATCCGGACCAGGGTCTTGTCCGGGTTGCCAAACAATACTCGGCGTGGGATCAAAGGAATCTCCATTCATACCCCCTTGAAGCATCGGGGGAGGTCAGAGACGCACCTGCCCTTCAAGTCCGAAACGAGGCAGCCGATCTCATAGCGCAGAAACCAGACAAGCATCAAGGCCGTGGTCACCGTGAAGAAGCCGTGCAGGAACCAGATCGGCCCGAGAGGCAGACTGGACACGTAAACCCAGTAGATCAAGTTGCCCAGATTGCTCAAGGCGATGTTGCCCAGGCTGTACGATTTCATATTCTTCGTCTTGAAGGCTTTGACGAGCATCGGGAAGTTGCCGGAGACGAAGATCAGGCTGGAGATCGTCCCGGCCGCGATTTGCAAGTGATGAGCATCCATCGCATTCCACCTCACAGTTTTCTATATACCCACTGCTGGATCGGCAGCAGTCCACAGCCTCGTGGGAGCATGTACCGCGTTCACCCCCAGTGCGTCCAGCCCCACCATCAAGCTCTGCGGAGTTGTAAACCGCATGGCTGAAATGCCGACCGACCTGGCGACCTGAACGTTCGCCTCGCTGTCGTCAATGAAGAGACACTGTGACGCCTCGCGCTTCAGCCGTTCCAAGACCATTCGGAAGGTGGATGGCTCCTGTTTGGTCTGCCCCAGTTGGTAGGAGTAGAAGCGGGCGTGGAAGCGCCCCAGGAAGCGATGCACGGATTCGATGTATGCGATCCACTCCCGTGCGTGATCCGACAACAGCGCCAGCTCGTAACGCGGCGCGAGCTGACCGAGCAACCTGGGCATCCCCGCCACCGTCCGGCGGAAGTTCGTCCGCAGGATGCGCTTGAGATCGTCGGTCGGGATGGCCCAGCGGTTGTGCTCGACAAGCCACGCCAGGTAGCCGTCCTCCACCAGCCGGCCGCAGAATAGCTGGTGCAGCGATGGGCCGCCGAGCCTGGCGAACACCTCGGTTTCGGGGATGCGCAGGATGGCCGAGATCGGTCGCTCGATCCCGACCAGACCGGCGATCAGCACTTCCGACAGGTCGAAGATGATGGTTTGGATCATGCGGTACTCCGTTCACCCGCCATCGCACTGCGTTTCACCGCACGTGGCCTCTTTCTGACCCGTCAGCGCGGCGCGGATCATCGCGGCCGCGCAGCCCACGCCGCTCTCCACGGCGATGGCGTCGGTGGGGCAGTTGACCTGGCACGCGCCGCACTCCATGCAAGCGGTTGGCCGGACGACGGTTGAAACCGTCTGCGCCCGCCGGTGGTTCATCGCGAAGACCGCGTGCGGACAAACGGTCGCGCACATCCCGCAGCCGTTGCACTTCTCCGCGTCGAAGCGCAGCGTGTTGACCTGGTAGTGGTTGAACATCGTCATCCTCCGATCAACTTAAGAAGCGCAGCGCGATCTGGAGCACGACGCCGCCTCCGAACAGCCATGCCATCACCGGCACGTAGGCGTAGATCTCGCGGCGAACACCGGTGCGTGACGTGAAGGTCGTCGAGCCGGTGAAGTTGAGCGTCAGGAACGCGGTGATCGGCGGCAGGATCAGCAGCCAGGCCAGCGCCGACGCAACCTGCAGCCATGACGCCCAGTCGCCATGGCGCCAGAAGACCGCCAGGCTGAAGGGCAACGCCACCAGGCCGCCCAGGATGAAGCCCTTCATGCTCAGATCGGCCGTGGGCAGCCACGGCAGCAGGATCGGGAAGAGGACGACGCCGGCCAGGAGCGCGGCTCCGACCGCCAGCGCGCTCATCAGCCCGCCGAGCAGACAGCTGACCACCAGCGCGATGAGCAGCGGCAGCAGCGCGCCGACCAGCTCCACGGGGATCAGCGTCACCCGATCGGCCAGGGTGAAGCGGACGCGGCGCATCTCCGGCGTGGCGTGGCGGGACTTGAGATACTCTGGTAAATCAGTCGCGCGCACCGGCCCGTACTCGACCTTGAAGCCGGAGCGGCGCTTGACCTCGTGCGCCGCGACGCCTGGCGCGCCGAGCTGCGGCACGATCAGCGTGCGATGGCGGACGACCTCGGTCAGGCCGGTCGCCGCGATGCGCTGCACCAGCTCGTCGGTGCCGAACGTGCCCTTGCCCGCCGCGCACCAGACGTTGATGCCGTGGGTGTCGAGCGCCAGGATGTAGCCGTCCACGCCGGCCAGCGCGCCGCGCAGCGTGTCGAAGCTGAGCGTGTAGTTGGCGGTGACGAAGACCGGCGCATCGGGCGTGGGGCTGCCCAGGGCATACAGCCCCGGCTCGACCCGATGCCCCATGCGGTTGACCGCCCAGCGCGCCAGGAAGTGATCCCAGCGGTCAGCCGGCGCAATGCGGCTGGATGTGGATCGAATTGGCGTTGACATGGCAAGATTTCTCCTCCGGTGCGCCCACCAGACCTGTCGCCAGGTGAAACCCGACCAGACCGGTAAGCATGCAGAAAACGGCGTCGAAAGCCAGGATCGTCAGTGGCACGATGGGAAAGAGCGGGCCGAATCCTTCGCTGGCCGTCCGCACCGCTGTGGCGAGCGCCGCCGCCAGCCCGAAGACGTCCAGAGCGTCGGTGAACTGCCGAAGCGCGATCATGAACACGATCAGGAGCAGGAACGCCATCAGGAAGACAGCGCCCGCCAGCATCCCGCCGCGCGGCCCGACCTGCGGCCGCCGCCTGGCCAGGAGGAAGGCGGTCAAACAAGCCAGCGGGCCATCAATCAGTAAGACCCCCAGCAGCTCCACCACGCCGAAGGTCATGCTCCCCAACGCCGGCTGGAGCAGCAGGAACATCCGCGTCATCAGCAGCTCGCCGAGGATCAGGCCGAACAACGCCGGAACGATGGCGCTGATGAGATAGGATCGGATCTTCATCTTTCTCTCCTTTGGTTCAGTTTCGCGGTAGGGGTCGCCCAGGGCAGGCGCAAGGCACTGCCCCCTACGCCTCCTTTTCGAACTCACTATAGAGCAACGCGTCGCCCCCGTCATCCGACCAAAGACACATCGCGGTTGTATTTCTGCTTGTACGCAACCGTGATCAAAGCGTGCCTGGCACGTACCGTTACGACTGAACCACGACGCGTTGGCCCACATGCTGAGGCGACTCCACTTCATCCAGCATGAAACGGGCCAGGTCGGCGCGGGAGATGCTGGACATGGCGCCCACCGTGAGCGCCTCGCCGCTGCGGACGCGGCCGCGCGCGCCGCCGTTCGTCAAACGTGGCGGCTTGACGACGGTCCAGTCCAGCCCGCTGGTCGCGACGAGCCGTTCCTGTTCGGCGCGGTCATTCGCAAGCGCGGGCTGCTGCCTACGATACGAATTCTTCATGCTTCGCATGAACCACGATAGATGGGGATAGTCGCCGATCATCGCGCCGGTCTGGCAGATCAGGCGGCGCCTCCCTGTCGCCTTCATCGCCGCGATGATGTTAGCTGTGGCTGCGGCGCAGAAAGGCTCCGGCGAGGCGGGTCGCGGCCCGATGACGATCATGACCGCATTGCAGCTAGCGACCGCGCGCGCCACATCCCCGCGGTCGAGCAGGTTGCCCACAACGACGGTCACGCCGGGCGGCAGCTTCTCCTTCGCGCTCTCGCTGCGGACGAAGGCCGTCACCTCATGCCCGCGTGCGATGGCCTGCTGGATCAGGGCCAGCCCCGTCGCGCCGCTGGCGCCGAAGATACAGATTCTTTGAGCCATTGTCCTTTCTCCTTACCAGTTGATGCGAATCACGCGGTCGAGGGCGTTGATCACAGGCAGCTTGGCGAATTCGGCGATCAGCGCGAGCACGATCACCAACGCGCGACCGCCCCAATGCGCCAGTCGGCCGACTTCAAGCCGAAAGATGCGGCGGAAGGCGAAGATGAGGCAGCACAACGAGATCGCCAGTGACAGCAGCGACGGAATCCAGACAGCCGGGTACGACAGCAGCAGGCCGGCCGGAATCTCGCTGCGGGCAACCCCCTTGAGACTGGGAGACAGGATATTGGTGACGATCCAAATACCCCAACCGACCTCATCTTCCATGTGCAAGTTGCCGGCCAGCGCGGCGAGCAGAAACATCGTCATGGGCACGGCACGGACGAGGCCGTTGGCCACGGCCAGCGCGCCGATCACGCACGAGAACCTGGTTGGCTTTTTCAGGCGATAGAGTGCGATCGTGAATCCAATGGCCAGCGCCCACGTCGTCAGCGGGCCGAGCAGACCAAGCCAGATGCCATCCGGCATCCCCGTGCGGAAATCCGGGTCGGCGGGCGTCTTGCCGGGCATCCCGATCTTGTTGAAGCCGGTGCTCACGTGAACGCCGTCCAGCTTCGCGCCGATTCCGTGCCCGATCTCATGCACGAAGGTCGAGGCTACGATGACGACGAAGAGCGTCGCCGCCCATGCCAACAGGTATCTCCACGTTGCGTTTTTCATCTTGACCTCCAATGAGCTTTCGGGATTCGCGATCCGGATTGGAGGCTTTAGCCGGTTTCTTCGGCTGGCAAGAGTGACCGGCTGAAGCCTCAATTCCGGAAGCTGATCAGAGTGTCTGCTTCTTCTGGACCCGGAAGCCCCATGGCTTACCGATGTTCGCCACGATCAGCGCCCAGACGATCACCCCCGCGCTGGTGACGATGGGGATGAAGTCGCGGCCCGCGGCCGAGGCGGTGAGCAGATCGAAGAGCGCGTGCCAGATGGCGACCATCAGCACGCTGCCGCCGGCGCCATTGTAGAGCCAGGTGAAGAGCACTGCGCCGCACAGCACGCCGATGAACATGCCGGGGATGAGGATCCAACCCATGCCGACGTAAGTCTCATGGTAGAAGAACGATGGCACGTGCCACAGAAACCACAACAGCGCCAGGATGAGCGTGGCTTTCGAGACGCTCATCTTCGTCTGCAGGCGCGGCAAGGCAAACCCGCGCCAGCCGATCTCCTCGCCAAAGCCGAAGGTGATCAGCCAGAGCGGCAGCACGCCCCAACCGAGATAGGGCAGATAGTTGGCCTGGCCGAGCTGGCGCAGATCGGGCCACGCCCCTTGGATCAGGCGCATCGCCAGGCCGGCCAGGACGAAGAGCGCGACCGGCGAAAGGATGGCGAATGCAGCGTAGGGCCAGTTCACCCGCCACCGGATGATCCGTCCCCACAACTCGGCCAACCCATCTCTGCCGGCCGTCAGCGCGGTGACGATGAGCGCGGCGGCCGCGGGACCGAACGAGGCCAGGTAATGGATCGAGTAGGGGATAGCCGCATTCGCCCAGCCCTGTCGCACGAATACGAGCGGGACGTAGATCGCCCACGAGAAGGCGATCGCAAGAACAAAGTAGAGAACGATTGCGTGTCGTTTAGTCCAGGATAAGAGATGGGTTGTCATAGGTCTCCCTTCATTCAATACGGGAATAGTCGAAACACGGTTGTGCGTATCCATCGCAACCAGACCCTAAAGGTCTCCGAGACCTTTAGGGTCTACGCGCCTGCAAGAGATCCTTCCCACCTAAGTCGAACCCGAACGACAGCTTCAGCGCATCCCTCGCGCAGACGGTGGTGCAGGTCTGGCACAGGCTACATTCGGTCGAGAGCACGCGCTGGCCGGCCTTGACGTACTCGGGAATGCGGACGTCCATCGGGCACATTTTAGCACAGGCGCCGCAGTCGTTGCACTTCGCCGCGTCCCCGCCGATTTTCAGCAGCGAGAAGCGGCTCGTCACCTTGAGAGGTACGCTGACCGGGCAGAGGTACTTGCAGAAGGCGCGGTTGTCTTTGAGCGCGTAGGCCAGCCCGATGCCAATGGCGTAGTAGGCCAGGTTGCCGATGATGAACCAGGTCACCGCGGCCGTGCCCGCCGCGCCGTCGCGGAAACCGACGACGTAGACGAGCAGGAGGACGAGGCTGAGACTGAGGGCGAAGTGCAGGTAGCGCAGCCAGCCCCACTTGCCGGGCAGCCGGCCGCTGGAGCGCTTGAACGGCAGCAGGTCGAGCGCCATCACGGTCCAGCAGGCCCAGCCGCACCACAGCCGGCCGAAGAGCAGCGGGCCGAAGATCTTCGCGATCATATAGTGGATGACGCCCATCTGGACGATGCCGGTCAGCAGGCCGAAAAGAAAGCCTTCGAGCTGGGAGTTCTCATGGCCCATGAAGATGGCGAACCCGACCAGGAACAGGCCGACCAGGAACAGCGTCAGCCGCCGGCCGATCGGCTTCTGCCGCTTGGGCAGCGAGGCATACAGGCCGAGACCTGCGCCAAGCGAGGTCCCGATGTAGCCGAACATGATGAGGGGCTGAGTGTAGCCCGAGGCCAGCCAGGCCCACAGCGCGATGCCCCAAAACGCCAACATCACGATGCCGGGCACGATCAACTTCTTGAGATCGAATGCGGGTTTCATGTCCTTCCTCCGATGGCCTGCGATGAGTCCGATGATCACAGTCTAACCGTAAACCCACAAGGATGTCATGCCTCGAAAGTTGTATTCGGGGTTTATCGCGCTTACCTGGCCGCCACGTGCCAGGCGCTTCCGAAAGCGCCTGGCACATTTTAAGCCGCGTTGACCGAGATCAGCTTTGCCGGGAGTATCGCGCCGAAGTAGGGGGTTTGGGCAGGGGAACCGGGGTGGTGCACAGCACGGTGTACACCGCCGGCGACCAATCCAACAAACTCAAGATGGCGGAACGTTTTTGCTTCACACATGCCGCCGCGCGGCATGACGAGTCTCAGAGTGACAGTTGGGAGGTATTACTCGGCGATGACGCAGATCCGCGCCAACAGGGCATCGGCGCGTTGCACCGCGTCCTGGCCGGCCAGGACGCGGGTCAGCAGCACGTAGGGCGCCAGCCGCGGCCTCAACCACGCAGCGGGTCGCGGCCGGCTGATGCGCGGCCTGCCTCTGGTTAAGCAGCACCGCGGCCCAACCGCAGCCCGCGTACAAACACAGATCACCTGTTTCTCAGCACGACCGGCAAGTAAAACGAATGCACTTCCAGCCACAGGCGCTCTGTGGCCCAGTTATTGCCCAAATCCTGTACCGTCCACGAACATCTTGAACAGAATCCGAGTTGTGCGCTGGCGTCACAAAGTGGTATGATAGGCTCATGAACACAACCACAACCCCTTCCTCAACTACGAGCCGGACGTATTTCCGGCCCACAACGGCCAGCCAACGCCAGTTATTGTTTAGCACGGTGGCCGCTGGCGAGACCGTGACGACGGCTGCGCACCGTGCGCACGTCGGGCGCGGCACCTACTACTACTGGCGTGAGCGCTATGAGACGGCAGGGGCGGCGGGGTTACAGGATGAACGTTCGCGTGCGCCCCACCACCCGCGCCTGGCGCCGATCAGCGCCGCGCTCGAGGCCGAGGTGCTGACCTACTATGATGAACACCCGCACGAACGCGGGTGCCGGATGATTGCGGAGCGACTGCGCCAGGCGCATGATAACCAGCCAGTCATCGGCCACAGCAAGGTGGCCGAGATCCTGCGCGGGGCGCGGGCCACACCCAGCGGCGCGGCGGTCCCGCCGGAGGCTACGCCAGTGGCACAGGACGCCGCCGAGCCGAGCGCGCTACCGGTCGCCATGACCACTCCCAGCGGCACGCCCACCACGGGGGCGGTGGTGCATGCCCCCGCGCCCCACCAGACGGCGAACATCGACTTGTGCGTCGTCCCGCTGACGCACGACGGGCAGCAGCCGTGGGCTGCGGTCAGCGTCAGTCAAGCGGCCGCCGGCGCTACCCCCGACGTGGTCGGCCCGCCCGTCATGGCCCGGGCAAGTCTTTGCGGACCCGACGCAATCGTATGCCGAGCAAATGCGGGCCTACCAGACGCAGCGCACGGCCAAGCGGGCCGCTAAGGGGCAACGCAAACACCGCCGGCGCCAGAAGCAGACCGCCCGCCAGGCCCTGGCCATCCGCAGTGACGAGTTGCGGGTCGCGCGCCGCCGGCAGCGGCTGGCCCGCCGGCAGGAAGATGCCACTTGGCGTCAACAACGGGCCGCCCACGGCAAGGCGGTCGCGCAGCGCCGCCAACAAAGCCGGGCCGCACGCCGTGCCAGCCGCGCCGAATGGCGCCAGAGCCAGGAAACCTGGGACCGCACCCGTGCGGCGCGCACCGAGCAACTCGACCGTCGCACCGGCGAAGATACGGCGTGGCGGGCGCAGCGGCAGGACATCCGGCAGCAATTCGCCGCCTTGGCCGCTGCCCCGCTGGTCACGCTCTGGCTGGCCATCCTGGTCGTCATCGACAACGGCACGCGGCGCTGCCTGCAACTGCCCCTGTTCGTCACGGGCGCCCACGTCACCGCCGAGGAAATCATCACGCAACTGCGGGCGCACTGGCCGCGGGACTTGCAGTTCGTGATCAGCGACAACGGCCCGCAGTTCATTGCCGACGCCTTCGCCCAGTTCGCCAAAGAGATGACATTCCTGCATATCCGCATTGCGCCCCACCGCCCGCAAACCAACGGCATCGCCGAACGCTTCGTACGGACCCTCAAGGAGTGGCTCGCCTGGCACTCCTGGCAGACGGCCGACGAACTGGCCGCCCTGCTCGCCGAGTTCATCGTCTACTACAACGACCGCCCCCATCAGGGCGCCGAACTGGCCGGCCTCTCACCGAACGAGTACGCCCGCCAGCTCGGCTGTTCAACCTGTTAGTGGACGGTACAATTAGTGCTAAATATAGCATGTCGCGACTATAAAATCAAGGCCCCCAGGCAATAGTTCCAAACATAACAATCACCCCGAGCGAAGCGGCCGATTTTTGGCAGCGTAGTCGAAGGGTGTGGCCCGATGCGACCGCCGATGCCGTTGCAAGCCGGTTGTGTTTGACTGATTCTCGCAATAAATGTACAATAAGGTCTCAAGCCTGAAATAAGGCAGGGGGGTATCATGCCGCACAAAGCCACGCCCACGCTCAAATCTATCCGCCTTGGTGTTGGGGCCATGGTATTGCTGGCGCTGGGGATCGTTGCGCAAGTTTTCTACGTCGCAAACGCGACCGTTTCCGAGGGTCCCCCGGTCAGCGCAGCATTCCCTGTGGGCCAGAGCACAGCCACATCCGAGCCGAGGTTCGTCTGGCTGCCGCTGGTTAACCGCACCGGGCTGACGCCGACGAGTACGCGCACCGGCACACCCACGCCGACGAATACATCCACCAACACGCCCACGCCGACGAGTACGCGTACCGGCACACCCGCGCCGACGAATACATCCACCAACACGCCCACGCCGACGAGTACGTCCTCCGGTACACCGACGCCGACGGCGACAAGTACGCCGACGAAGACGTCCACCGGCACGCCGACTGTGACAAGAACTGCGAGCGCCACGCCGACGCCGACGGCCACAAGCACAACGAACATCCTATTGCATACTTCGCTGGATAACGTCGCTGCTATCGCGTCGCCGGCGCGGGGTTTGGGCGGCACGACCACCCTGACCCAGACCGATTTCGTGCCCGCGCATAACAGCAATGGCGCGCAATTCGTTGGCGCGGGCAAGGTTGTCTCTTTTCCGGCGGCGAGCGGCGGCGTACAAAATGTCGAGCTGGATCGGGGTGAGATCGAGTTCTGGTATCGCCCCAATTACGACGCGGCCGCGGATGACGCGCCGCACTCGCTGGTGGTGATCGGCAACATCTACGGCGTGCCTCGGCTCAGCCTGGGGGAGAGCGATCGGCTCGCGCTTGCGCTGCTGGCGGATTGGGATCACAGCTACGTTGCGATGACCGACTGGCGCGCGCCGCTCTGGACGGCCGGTCAGTGGGTGCACATCCGGGCCGCCTGGGATGCATCGCGGCCCGCCGACAGCCTCCAACTTTATGTCAACGATGTGCTGGTGAACACAACCGTCGCGGCTGGTGGTTGGAGTCTGGGCGACGAGACGACCATCGGCCGCATCTTCGTCGGCGCGGCGAACGCCGCCGCCGATTTCAGCGCCGCTGGGATCATGGACGAGCTGATCGTCCACGACCGCCCGCAACCGCCTCCGCCGGTCACCTCCACCGTCACGCCGACCATCACCCGCACACCGACCGCCACCCGCACGCCGACTGTCACCGTCACGCCGACTGTCACCGTCACGCCGACTATCACCCGCACGCCGGCCACATCCACCGCCACGCCGACCGTCACCCGCACGGCCACGCCGGTCACACCGCTGCCCACCGCGCTAATCCTCACCGTGCGCGACACGGCCGGCGTCGGCCGGACGGGCGAAGTCGTGCGCTCCGGCATCCCGCTGCCGCGCGGCCTGGACGTGCGTGATCCGGCCACGTTGACCCTGGTGGATAGCCTCGGCCGGCCGGCGCCGGCCGAATTCGAGGTGTTGGCGCGCTGGGATGCCGGTCTCGCCAGCGACGCGGCGATCCAATGGCTGCTGGTCACTTTTTCGGCCGATGTCTCAGCGAACGGCGCCGCGACCTACCGCCTGGTGACCGATGGCTCGGCGGGGCCGAACCCCGTGCCGGCCGTGCCGATCAGCCTGACACAGACGGGCAACCAGGTGACGGTCAACACGGGCGCGGCGATCTTCCGGCTGGGCGGCGACGCGGGCGCGCTCTTCGACGAAATCCGCCTGGCCGATGGTACGCTGCTGGTGAATGGCGGCGCGATGACGGCTACGGTGACGCACACCCTCACCGCAGTCACGGCCACTCGTCTCGTGAAGGTGGAGCACGCCGGGCCGCTGACGGCCATCATCGTAATCGAGGGGGCTTACGACCTGCCCGCGGTGGGCGGCGGCGGGTTGGGCGCCATGCGGCGGTATGTCTTCACGGCCGGTTCGCCGGTCGCCATCGTGCGGCAGACCATCCAATGGGAAGGGGACTTGTGCCCCGTCAACGGCTGGGATGTGACCTGCGACGCCAACGGCGACGGCCAGCCCGAGGTCAACGGCCTGCGCGTGACGCGGGCGCGCGACGCCCTGACGTTGGCGGTCGGCGCGGCCATGACGGCGACAGCGGTCGGCGATTTTGAGGCGGCGGCCATCCAGGCGGCGGCAAACGCGGGGCAAGCGGCCTGGGTGCGCCAGGGGTTACGGGCGACGCGTCTGGCGCCCCAGGCGTTCGAGGTCGCGCTGCCCGGCCAGGCGCCCCTGACGGGGCAGCAGGCGGACGGCGGGATGCTGGCGGTGACCGGAGGCGCGGGTACGGTGGCCGTGGCGCTCGATCACATGCACCGTTACGAGCCGCAGGCCCTCCGGCTGTTGGAGGACGGCCGTCTGGCGATTGACTGGGCCGACGAGCAAGCCTGGCTCGGCCAGCGGCAAGGGCTGTTCGCCACGTTCGCCGTCGCTGCGCTGCCCGGCCCCGCCACGCGGCCAACCCTGGATCGCCAACTGTGGGCGCCGCTCAATCACCCGCTGCGCGCCTGGCCGTCGGCCGCCTGGTTCGCGGCGTCCGAGGCGGTGGATGAGTTCCCGGTCGGCGCGCTGCCGCCGGCGCTGACGGGCTACGATACCCTGGTCTCTGGCGTGCTGACCAAGACGCTCCAGGAGATCAATGCGCGCGGATTGGCCGGGCTGATGACCTTTGGCCTCTATCCCCGCCTCTGGGGGACGCCGCTGTACGCCGACGAGCTGGATTGCGGCCCGGACGAGCCGACCCCGGCGGAGGCCTGGGACAACGCCTATTGGTGCGGCATGTGGACCGACTATCACAACACCGTGGCGGCCGCGCCGGTCTGGGCCATGCGCACCGGCGACGTGACCTGGCTGGACGAGATCGCCGTCCCGGGCGCGTTGCGGATGTTGCACACCCAGATCATGCAATGCGCGCCGGGGGACGCCTGGTTCTACTGCGGGCAGGCGCCGGCGGGCTACGGCGGCTACCGCGCGGACTTCAACAGCTCGCACGCCTATTTCGACAACCTGTTCCTCTACTATTGGTTGACCGGCGACCGCACCGTGGTTGAGACCCTCCAGCGCGGGGCCAGCGCGATGCGCGCCTATCTGTGCAGCCGGCGGCCCGGCCAGGCCTGCCTCCCCGACGACCTGCCCGCCGACGAATGGGCGCAACTGACCGGACGGGTGGCTTCACAGTGGAACGCCGCCTTCCGGTTCGTGGGGCTGGCCGGCGACGATAGCTCCTACCTGGAGGATTACCGCGCCAACCTGGCGCGCGCCGTGACTCAGCACTACGTGGAGAGCGCGCAAGGCGGGACGGCCTACGGCTTCTGGCTCCCCGGCGCCACGCGTGTGACCGGGCCGGGGGAATACAGCACAGATCAACTGTGGATGGTCTCGCTCTACGACATGCACAACCTGTATCGCCTGCAGCGCGACACCAGCGACGCGCTGATCGGCAATCCGCCCATCCCGCCCAGCCAGGTGCTCGCGGCCTGGGCGCGCACGCTGGCGCGCTTCGGCCCCACGACCGCGGGCGACGGCACGGCCGCCGGCGCCTGGCCCAACGCCCTCACCTTCACCTGGGCCGGCCCTCGCATCGGCGGGACGCTATCAACCGTCATCTCGAACACCGCGGGGAGCGATCCCTACCTCTGGAACACGAGCAAGGCCACCCTGACCGGCGTGCTGCTGCGCGCGGCCGACGCCACGGGCGACGCCGCGCTGCGCCAGATGGGCGCCGACCTGACGGCCCTGGCGCTCCGTGAGGCGCAAACGACTGACTTCGCGCCCTTGGGCAAGGTGCAGGGCGAATACCTGGCGCGCCTCCCGATCGCCGTGGCCCGGCTGGCGCGCCCAACCTCAATTTCCCTATTGCATTTGCGCTGATCCTGTGTTATAGTATCACCGTCAAACTGCCACGAATCGCCGTGCTTACCAAGAGGAGGGTTCTATCTACCGGGCGCTTTACCTTGCGGCCCGGGCTCATCCATGAGGAGGATGCTATGAAGATGTCGGGACGCAAGCAGCGCATTGTGGCTCTCGCCGCAATGCTGGCGCTGTTTGCCAGCCTCATGCTGGGGAGCGCCGCTGGTCTGGCAGTGACACAGCAGGAAGTGCTCTTCAACGGGGACTTCGAGGGCGGTTTCGCGCAGATTCCCGGCTGCGGCATGGTCGGGAGCGGGTGGGGCTGCTTCACGAACGGTGGAGCGGTCGTCTATGGGTTCTATGACGATCAGTGGGCGCCCGTGCGAGCCGACGGCAGCCACAGCCAACTGATCGAGATGAACACGATGCAGCCCGCCGCCTCGGAGCCTGACCGTTACGCCGGTATTTATCAGACCGTCAATATGGTCAAGGGCGGCAGCTATCAATTCAAGGCGAGCGGCCTGGTGCGCGAGGCCTGGAAGGATGGTTTGAAGCCCGACCCCAAGGACGACGCCTATCGTTATCGCGTTCAGTGGGGCTATACTGCCGATGGTTCAACCGACTGGACGAAGGTGACGAATTGGGTTGAGTTGCCCTGGGACAAGATTGATCCTCGCACCGCGCCTACGGGTCTCCAGAGCTTCACCGCCGCCTTCGTTGCGCCCAGCGATCGTATTACCCTGTTCATCCGCTTGTGGAAGAAGTGGGGGACGGTCTATCGCGAGGTGGACTTCAACGTAGACGCCATCAGCCTGTGGGGACCGGCCGTCGCTGCGCCCCCGCCCGGCAAGGTGGTGATCCCGCCGGCCAAGCCGCCCGTGGTGGTGATCCCGCCAGCCAAGCCGCCGGTGGTGGTCGCGCCGCCCGCGCAACCGCCGGTCGTCGTCCCGTCACCCGCGCCGCCGCTGCCGGGCGCCTGCGCCGGGCCGAACCTGGTGGTGAACGGCAGCTTCGAGGCCGGCTTCACCAACGGGGTCGGCAACTACTGGCAGAGCTATACCAACGGCGGCCGCGCCGACTACGGTTTCTATGATGAGATGTGGCCGCCGGTCGTCAAAGACGGCGCACACAGTCAGTTGATCGAGATCCACACCAAGGGGATGCCGCTGGCCGATCCGAACCGGGCGGCCGGCATCTACCAGATGGTGGCGGGCCTGACCCCCGGCCTGACCTATCAGTTCTCGCTGTGGGGTGAGATGCGCGAGGAAGCCGCGCGGCCGACCGAGGATGCGTTCCGCTACCGCGTGCAGTGGGGCTATGCGCCCGCCATGCCCGGCGCTTCGCAGGCATCCATCACGACCTGGACCGAAGTGTCGTGGGATACCATCTACGTGCGCACGTCACCCGGCCCGATGAGCTACTACAGCGCGAAGTTCGTGGCGCCCAGCAGCCAGATCATCCTGGCAGTGCAGGCGCTCAAGAAGTGGGGCACGCCCTATCGTGAGCTGGATGTCAATCTGGATGCGATCCAGGTGCAGGGTTGCCCCTACCCGCCGGTGCAGCCGCCGCCCTGCTGCGGCGTGATCGTCGTCCCGCCGCAGCCGCCCGCGCCAGTCTGCGCGACCTGGTACACGGTGAAGAAGGGGGATACCCTCGGGGTGATCGCTGCCCGCTACCGCGTCACCGTGGCGCAGATCGTCAAGCTGAACAACATCAAGAATCCGAATCTGATCTACCCTGGACAGCGGCTGTGCATCCCGCCTGATCCCTGATCCGGCAGCGAAAGCAATGTGGCGCAAGTTGGCAACTTGCGCTACATAGTGATGTAACGCGAAGCCGCCAGGAGCCTCCTGGCGGCTTCGCGCGTGGATCATCTGTGGCCGAAAATCACACGTTGAATCGGATGTTCAGGATATCCCCGTTCTGCACGACGTACTCCTTGCCTTCCAGCCGGAGCAGGCCGCGCTGGCGCGCCGCCGGCAGGCTGCCGGCCGCGATCAGATCCTCGTAGGCGATCACCTCGGCGCGGATGAAGCCGCGCGCCAGGTCGGTGTGGATCGCGCCGGCCGCTTCGACCGCGGCCGCGCCCACGGGGATCGTCCATGCCCGCACTTCGTCCTCCCCGACCGTGAAGAAGCTGTGGATGCCCAGCAGGTCGTAGCTGAACCGGATCACCCGATTCAGCCCCAGCTCATCCAAGTGGTATTCCGCCAGGAATTCGCCGACCTCTTCCAGCGGCAACTGCGCCAGCTCCATCTCCAGCCGGCCCTGCAGGCAGGCGATGGAGGTGTGACGATGCTGATAGTCGGCCAGGCTGTCCAGCGCGCAATCGGCGCTCTGATCTCCCACGTTCAGCACGATGAGCAGCGGCTTGAGGGTGAGCAGGCCGAAGTTGCGCAGCGATTTCATCTCGGCCGGGGTCAGGTCGAGGTCGCGCAGGGGACGCTCGGCTTCCAGCTCGGCCTTCAGCCGTTGCATCAACGCCAGCTCCGCTTCGTGCGCGGCTTTGGCCTGCTTATCGCCCCCCTTTTTGAGCTGCGCGGCCAGCCGCTCGATCCGACGCTCCACGATGATCAGATCCGACAGGAGCAGCTCGGCGTCAATGATCTCGATGTCGCGCCGGGGGTGGACATGGCCCTCGATGTGCGGCACGTCCGGGTCGTCGAAGGCGCGCACCACATGCAGCAGCGCATCGCTCTGGCTGATGGTGTTCAGCAATAGGCCGCTCAGCCCGCCTTCACTGACTCCTTTCGCCAGCCCCGCGATGTCAGCATAGGCGACTTTGGCGTAAGTGGTCTTGCGCGGCTTGAACATCGCCGAAAGCCGGTCAATGCGCCCGTCGGGCACATCCACGATGGCGGTGTGTACCTCGAACTGTCCGGTGCTGAACGCGCTGGTCTCGCGGTTGCCGCGCGTCAGCGCGTTGAAGATAGTTGTCTTGGTGCTGTTGGGTAGTCCGATAATGGCAATTTGCATGGTTACAGTTTCAGCTCGGTTGTGGTGAGCGCCAGGGCGCCCAGCAGTCCGACATCGTCGCCCAGCGCGGCGGGCACGATGGACAGCCCCTCCAGATAGCCGGGCATGACTTTCGCGCGCAAGACCTCCCACATCGGGTCGAAGAGCAACGCCCCGGCCTTGGTGACGCTGCCGCCCAACACGACCATACGCGGGTTGAACAGGTGCAGCAGGTTGGTGATCCCCAGACCCAGATAGCGCCCGGCGCGGCGAAACGCGTTGACCGCCAGCTTATCGCCGGCCCCGGCCGCCTCGTTGATGATGCGGGCGTCCACCTTGCTCAGGTCGCCGCCGACCAGCTTGAGGATCTTGCTGGACTTACCGGCCTTGAGCCGCCCGACCACGTCGCGCGTGATCGCCGGGCCGGAGGCGAACGATTCCAGGCAGCCGCGATTTCCGCAGCCGCACTTCGGCCCATCCGGCTTGATGATCGTATGGCCAGCCTCGGCCGCCAGGCCGCGCGCGCCCAGGAGCATGCGACCGTCAATAATCATGCCGCTGCCGATACCGGTGCTGATGGTCAGGTAGATCATGTCCTTGACCCCGCGCGCGGCGCCATAGATGGCTTCGGCCAGGCCGGCCACGTTGGCGTCGTTGCCCAGAAAGGTCGGCTTGCCGAAGTGCGCGCTGACCAGGTTGCGCAGCGGCACATTCACCCAGCCCGGCAGGTTGGGCGCCTCCAGGACCGTGCCGGTCGTCGGGTCGAGCGGGCCGGGCGCGCCGATGCCGATGCCGGCGACCGTGTCCATGTTGGCGCCTTCGGCCGCTTCGGCGATGGTCTCGTTGATGCGCGCCAGCACGGCCGCCGGGCCTTCTTGGGCTTTGGTCAGCCTGGCGACACGCTTGTAGATCTGTCCGCCGGCATCACAGAGCGCCGCACGGATTTGCGTGCCGCCCAGGTCTACGGCGATGATGTAGGGGGGCATTGACCACATCTCCCGAGTTTGGGATTGCTTCGGGCTACACCCCGGCCCTCGCAATGACTTCAATAGGCCCCGTACTTCTTCACCAAGTCGAGCACCCGGCAGTATTGCTCGAACGACACGTTGTTCGGGATCGAGTGGTCGGAATGGTAGATATAGCCGCCGCCGGCCTTCGCCGCCGGGATCTTGGCCGCGATCTCTTGCTCGATGGCTGCCGGGTCGGGATCGGCCATGGCGCGCACATCAATGCCGCCCATGAACGCCAGGTCTTGGCCGTACTGCTGCTTCAGCGCCACGACATCCATGCCGGCCTTCACCTCCAACGGCTGGATGCAGTCTAGCCCGGCCTCAATCAGGTCGGGCAGGAGCATCCGCACGTCGCCGCACGAATGCAGGATCACCTTCATGCCGCGGGCGTGGAAAAAGTCGAACATCCGCTTGTCGGCCGGCTTGATGATCTTACGATACATGCGCGGGGAGAAGAAGGGGCCGTTCTTGTAGCCCATGTCGTTGTAGAGGAACGCCGCGTCGAACCCGTACCCCTCGGCCATCACGATCTTCGCCATCTCGATCACCATGTCGGCCTGCGTCTCGACCATGTCCTGCACCCAATCGGGCGCATCTATCAGCAGCGGGAGCAGCATATCGGAGCGGATATAGGCCTGGCACAGGTCGTAGCCGGTGATGGCGCTGAAGGTGAGAAAGAGGTTGTCGCTCTTGGCCCGTGAGTAGTTGTTCTTGAGCGAAACCCAATCCACGCGCGTGAAGCCGGGCTGCAACCGGCGCTTGGCGGCTTCCCAGTCTTCTCTGGACTTGACGCCATAATCGAGCAGCTCGGGCGTGGTCGAGTAGTCGCGGTGGTTCTTGCGGACCCCACCGTAGGCCGTGCTTTCGATGATATACTCATCGTTGCGCTCCAGCACCCGGATCGGGTATTGCGGGGTAAGGTCGGCGCCGAAGCCGCACAGATGAAAACCGAAGTATTCGGTGGGCGTCACGGCGTCGGGCATCCCCTCCTTGCGCCAGCGACTGACGGTCGCGGCCCACGGCGCGTCGTGGATCGGGATCTGGTCGGCTTCCTGGTGATCGAGCGCGAGTTGCATACGCTCGCGGGGGGTGAGAGTGGTTGCAGGCGACATTTTTGTTCTCCGTTACTGATCCAATTGCCCCGGCATCAGTCCTACTGGCAGCGCCGTGGGGCGGGCGCAGGCGCTTGAAATGGCGAGATGCTGGCCGGCGGCCGAAGCATCCAGAAACGACTGCATCAGATCCAGCACATGATAGGCCAGCGCGCCGCTGGCGCGGTGCGGCCGGCCATAAGTCAGCGCGTAGGCCATGTCGGCCACGCCGATGCCGCGCATGTTCTCGGTGTAGCCATGCGTCAGCGGGATCTCCGCCCATTCCTGTGCGCCGGCGCGGCGCACGCGCACCGGGCCGGCGAAGGTGTTCGGGTCGGGCACGCTGAGCGAGCCTTCCGAGCCGTAGATCTCGATGCGCGGCAGGTTGTGGCTCCACACGTCGAAGCTGGTGATGAGCACGCCGACCGCGCCCGACGCGAAGTCCAACACGCCGACGACGTGGGTGGGCGTCTCGACTTTGATGCACTGGCCGAAGTTCGGCTGGCTGGTGACCAGGCGTTCGGGGAAGGAGATCTGCGCCGAACCGGTGACCCGCGCCACCGGCCCCAGCAGGCTGACGAGCGCGGTCAGGTAATACGGCCCCATGTCGAACATCGGGCCGGCGCCGGGCTTGTAGAAGAATTCGGGGTTCGGATGCCAGTGCTCCATGCCGTGGCCCAGCATGAACGCCGTGGCCGCGACCGGCCGGCCGATCCAGCCGTCGTCAATCAGCTTACGGCAGGTTTGCAGCCCGCCGCCCATGAAGGTGTCGGGCGCGCAGCCGGCCAGCACCCTGCGGGCGGCCGCGGCGGCCAACACTTGCTGGCCGTCGGCGCGCGTGGTGGCGAACGGCTTCTCGCTGTGGACGTTCTTGCCGGCCGCGATGGCGGCCAGGCTGACCGCCGCGTGCGCGGCCGGGACGGTCAGGTTGACGACGATGCGGATGTCGGGATCGGCGAGCAAGCCATCCACCGACAGCGCCTTGAGGCCGTGTTCGGCGGCCTTGGCTTCCGCTCGCGCCGGGTCAATATCGGCGCACGCCGCCAGGTCGAGGATCGGGAAGGCGCGACAGCCTTTGACATAGGCGTTGAAGATGTTGCCGCAGCCGATGATGCCGACTTGGACTTTGGTTCCCATAAGCTGGCTCCTATGATAGATGCAGGGTAAGATGCGGGGTGCGATTTGGGTATCGCAGCCGGCGTTCAATGCAACACAGTCATCATAGCACAGATTCGCGAAAACGCCATTTGACAGTCAGGGTAAAGCGTGTTACTATTTTTACACTCTCGTTAGTATTGTCAGTGCAATCGCGGCTCCTCGACACTCCGCGCGCTGACGCGTCTCCTTCTGCGCTGACGACGAGCCGCATGAACAAGTGCAGTTTTGGTCGTCAGGTTATGAATCTGAAGTTGAGGATGTCACCGCCATGACCGTACCGATCTCCCCAGGCAACGAGACGATCCTCGAGATCGTCAACCTCAAGACCTACTTTTTCCTCGAAGGGGGCGTCGTTCGGGCTGTGGACGGCGTGGATTTGACATTGCGCCGCAAGCAAACCCTGGGCGTGGTCGGTGAGAGCGGCTGCGGCAAGAGCATCACTGCGCTGTCGGTGATGCGTCTGATCCAATCGCCGCCGGGCAAGATCGTGGACGGCCAGATCAACCTGTACACCAAGGAAGGCGAGGGTGTGGATATCACCACCCTCGACCCGAAGGGCGCCAAGATGCGCAGCATCCGCGGGGCCGAGATCGCGATGGTCTTTCAGGAGCCAATGACCTCACTCAATCCGCTCAAGCGGGTTGGCGATCAGATCGCCGAGTCGGTGCATTTGCATCAGAACGTAAGTCAGAAGGAAGCGCTGGAGCGCGCGCTGGAGATGCTGACGAAGGTCCAGATCAGCGACCCGAAGCAGCGGCTGAATGAGTACCCGCATCAGATGAGCGGCGGCATGCGCCAGCGCGTGATGATCGCCCTGGCGCTCTCTTGCAACCCTTCGATTCTCATCGCCGACGAGCCGACCACTGCGCTTGACGTAACCGTGCAGGCGCAGATCCTCGATCTGATGCGCCAGTTGCAGGCCGATTTCAATTCCTCGATCATCTTGATCACGCACAACCTGGGGGTGGTGTCGCAGCTTGCAGATTACGTGAGCGTCATGTACCTGGGCAAGGTCGTCGAGTATGCGGATGTGCGGGAGGTGTTTCACCATCCGCTGCATCCCTACACTATCGGGTTGCTGAACTCCGTGCCCGTCTTCGGCAAGAAGAGCGGGCAGGTGTTGGTGCCGATCGTGGGCATGGTGCCTTCGCCCATGTCGGCAATCCAAGGGTGCGCTTTTGCGGCCCGGTGTCCGCGGGTGATGCCGATCTGTCTTGAGCAGCAACCCGTGCTGCGTGAAGTGACATCCGGCCATCAGGCGGCGTGCTGGTTGTATGGCAGGACCACGCTGGCGCATTGAGAGCCGATGTCCCGATCACGAATTCGGCAGCGGCGCAACAGAAGGAGGTGATGCGATCGTTCGTAGCAGATGTGCTGAGCCGACCGTGTGACTTAAGTTGTGATTTCGTTTCCAAATGAAGGAGGATACCTACGATGAAGTACAAGCGTGCATTGTTGTATGCCCTGGCTGTGGTGGTGATTGCATCCATGCTGGTAGCGTGCGGCGCCCCGGCCACCCCTGTGCCTGCGCCCGCGCCGGCCAAGCAGGAGCCAGCGAAGGCGCCCGAACCGACCAAGGCGCCCGAACCGACCAAAGCGCCCGAGCCGACGAAAGCTCCCGCTCCCGCAGCAACCAAGGCGCCCGAGCCGACGAAAGCCCCGGCCCCCGCTGCTGGACAGCTTCAAGGGCCTATCCCCTATCCCGATCCACCCAAGATCGAGGTGGGCGCCGAGCCGGTGAAGCGCCAGAAGATCAGTGAGATCGTGACCTACAAGGCGCTGCCGGAATACAAGGAACCCGCCTGGGTCACCGAGCTGGTGAAGGCCGGCAAGCTGCCGCCGATCAAGGACCGCCTGCCGAAAGAGCCGCGCGTCATCCTGAAGTCCGGCATGGCTGACGGTCTCGGCGTCTACGGCGACGTAGGCCGCTTCTTCTCGGCCTGCCCCACTGCCGGCTGGAACTATACCGCCGGCACGACCTCCGGCTGGTTCGGCATTGACTCCTACTCCAACAGCTACGATGCGTTGGTGCGCCGGGGGCCGCTCTTCCGCACCGACGTGGATGTCGAGCCGTTGCCCCAACTGGCGAAGAGTTGGGAGTGGTCGGCCGACGGCAAGCAATTGACCATGAAGCTGATGGAAGGGGTGAAGTGGTCGGACGGCACACCTTTCACCGCCAACGATGTGCTGTTCACCTGGGAAGACTACATCAGCGACCCGAACGTCAACGCAACTCGCAAAGCTGACGCCTTCAAGTTCGGTGGGGTGCCGGCCAAACTCGAGAAGGTAGACGACTACACCATCCGGTGGACCTTCGGCGCGTCGAAGCCGCCTACGGCGCTCTTCAACATGGCGGAAGGCCGCTTCGACATCATGCCGATGCACATCATGAAGCCGATGCACCCGAAGTACAACAAGGACATGGATTACAAGAAGTTCGCCAACTTCCCGTCGCCCCAAGAACTGCCGCAGGTCACAACCGGGCCGTTCGTAGCGATCGAGTACAAGACGGACGAGCTTCTGATCATGCGCCGCAACCCGTACTTCTATGCGGTGGACGAGACCGGCCAGCAGTTGCCCTATCTCGATGAGATCCAATATCAGAAGGGGCCGAGCGGCACCGGTCGTACGTTGTGCGTGATGGCGGGCGGCTGCGACCAGGACAACCTGGAAAACCCGAGCGTCTTTGTCGAGGCGCTGCGGAAGGCATCCGAGCCGAACTCGCCCAACAAGATCACCTGGGGGCCTGAGACGCTCGCCTTCGGCGTGGAGTTGAATCAGTCAGCCGACTTCGGCGTGAAGGACGACCGCGACAAGGCAGTGCGCGCCCTGTTCCGCGATGCCAAGTTCCGCCGCGCGCTCAGCCATGCGACCGATCGCGATGGCATTGCGCAGGCTATCATGCGCGGCCCGTTCCTGCGCGCGTGGCCCGGCGGCATGTATCCGGGCTCGCCGGAGTTCGATCAGAAATCGGTGGTGTATTATCCCTACAGCGTGGACACCGCCAAGGCGTTGCTGGCCGAGCTTGGTCTCAAGGATACCGACAACAACGGCATCCTGAACTGGACGACCGGCCCGACATCCGGCCAGGACTTGATCTTCTCGCTGCGCGCCAGCCAGGATGCCATCGAGACGGTCAACATCGGCGAGGCGTTGGTCAACCAGTGGGCTAAGGTCGGCATCAAGCTCAACCTGCGGCCGACGTCATCTCAGACCGCGACGGACCAGAACAACGCGGGTGAGTGGGACATGAGCGTTTTCCGTGGCGGCCAACAGTACGCGCTCCCGTTCTTCAACTGCGACCAGATCGCGCCTCTGACGAGGACGGCTCCCAACTGGCATCGCGAGGGGAGCACGCCGCGCCAGCTCCGGCCGTTCGAGGAGGAGCTCAACAAGATCACGACCCAGTACTGCGCTGAGCTTGATCCGGCCAAGCGCAAGACGCTGATGTCGCAGTACAACAAGATCTTCACCGAGAACAACTACAACATCGGCGTGATCATTGGCCGCTACGGCGAGAACCTGACCAAGCGGTTCAAGAATGTAGCTGCCGGTCTGCCTGCCTTCTTGTACACCTGGACGGAAGACGCGATCATGCTCGAGCAGGTGTGGTCGCCCGCCGACCAGCAGCAGAAGCAGGTGCGGCCGAATACGGTCGCGACCTATCCGGGTTCGGCGATCTACAAAGCCATCGGTAAGTAGCGTGTGGAAGTAGGGGCGCCTCCGGCCAGCCGTGCGCCCCTACGGCGCGCGAACCAGAGCCAGACATCCCTTCGGGATAGACAGGATGAACCGGATCGAGGCATCGAAATCATCCTGTCTATCCTGTTCATCCTGTCAGGCCCTTATCCCCACAAGGTGGACTCATTGAGGACTGCCCATGGTTAACTACATCATACGCCGGTTGGTCATCTCGGTCTTCCTGCTCTTGGGCGTGGGCATCGTGTCGTGGGTGGTCATCCAGTTGCCGCCGGGCGACTTCGCAACGACGTATGAAGCTTTCCTCACTGCTCAGGGCGGCATGACCCAACAGCAGGTGCAGGAGGCCGCCGATCGGCTGCGCGCCCAGTTGGGCCTCGACCAGCCGCAGGTGATCCAATATCTCAACTGGATGAAGGGGATCGTCACCCAGGGCAAGTTCGGCTATTCCTTCGCCTATCGCCGCGATGTCGGCGAGCTGATCGGCGAACGCCTGATCTACACGATGATCCTGGCGATTGCGGCGCATTCCATCTCGACGTTTGTGGGCATCTTCATCGGCATTTATATCGCGCAGCGCAAATACAGCCTGTCGGACAATGCGGCTTCGGTGTTAGCCTTTGTGTTGGCCTCCGTGCCCCGCTTCTGGATCGCGCTGGTAATCGCCTATCTCATGGTGTTCATCCTCAACCAGCACCACATTACATCCTTCTTTTCGCCGCAGTATGCTCTGGAGCCGTGGTCCCTTGCCAAAGTCGGCGACTTCATCCAGCACGTATGGCCGGTGGTGTTCATCGCCGGGCTGGGCGGCGTGGCGCGCAACCTGCGCGTGATGCGCGGCAACCTGCTCGATGTGCTGTCGGCGCAATATGTGACGACGGCGCGCTCGAAAGGCCTGGAAGAGGGCAAGGTGATCCGGCGCCATGCCGTACCGAATGCGCTGCACCCGATCATCGCCTACCAGGGCACGGTGCTGCCCTATATGTTCCAGGGCGAGATGGAAGCGGCGATTGTTCTAGGGATACCCACGCTCGGCCCGCTTTTCTACGAATCGCTGGTCAGCCAGGATATCTATATCTCAGGCGGCCTGTTGTTTATTTATGCCGCTCTGATCGTTTTCGGCAACCTGATCGCCGATGTGTCGCTGGCGCTCTTCGACCCGCGCATCCGTTACAACTAGCCGGTAACCGGATTGGGAGATCCTATGGATTCGACTGATACCATCCTCCAGCCGCAGGAACCCAAGACGCCTTTCGACAAGGTGGCCGCCGAGACTTTGCTCAGCGAGTCGGCCCAACATGAAAGCTACTTCCAGCTTGTCTGGCGACGCTTCCGCAGGAGCAAGGCGGCGATTGTTGGCGCGCTGCTGGTGTTGGCGCTGGTCATCCTGGCGGTGTTTGCCGATTTCTTCTCCCCCTATCCGCTCCGTGAGGCGAAGCTGCAGGACGCCTTCATACCGCCTTCGACCGTGCGCTTTGTGGATGCGGAGGGCAACTTTCATTTGCGGCCGTTTGTATACGCTGAAGAAGTTACCATCAATCTGAAGACCTTCGAGCCGACCTGGACGGAGAACACCGATACGACCTATGCCATTCGCTTTTTTGTCAAGGGGTGGGAATACAAGATCTTGGGCTTGATCCCGTCCAACCTGCACCTGTTCGGCGTGGAGGAAGGGGGGCTGATCCACCTGATGGGAACCGACAAATTCGGCCGTGACCTCTTCGGCAAATCGTGCGAAGCCGGACGGATCTCATTGACGATGGCGATGTTCGGTACCCTGATCAGTGTGACGATCGGCTCGGTGTTGGGCGTGGCGTCCGGCTACTACGGCGGCCGCGCCGATACGGCGATCCAGCGCTTCGTGGAGTTCGTCAACTGCTTCCCGCAGTTGCCGCTGTGGATGGCGCTGGCCGCCATCGTTCCTCGCACCTGGGATTCGTTCAGCATCTTCGTGATCATGGCATTCATCTTCGCCCTGCTTTCTTGGACGACGCTGGAGCGCGAGGTGCGCGGCAAGGTGTTGGCCTTCCGGCAGAGCGATTTTGTCCTGGCGGCTAAAGAGATGGGCGCATCCGACAAGCGCATCATCTTCCTGCACCTCTATCCCAACACGCTGAGCCACGTGTTGGTCATCCTGACCCTGACGATCCCGGCGATTATCCTGGCGGAGGCGTTTCTTAGCTTTCTGGGAATCGGCATCCAGGAACCTTTGATCAGTTGGGGACTATTGATGCGCAATGCGCAAAATCTGCAGACCCTTGGCCTGTATCCCTGGGTGATGAGTCCGGTGTTCTTCATCATCGCGGCAGTGTTGGGCTTCAACTTCATGGGCGACGGCCTGCGTGATGCAGCGGATCCGTATGCGACGATGTGACGATGGACGATGTGACGATGGACGATAGACGAAAGACCGAAAACGAAGAACGAATGACCGAGGCCCACGGGCGGCGCGGCGCGATCTGGGTGATCGGGGTGCTGTGCGTCGTCTCGCTGGCGCTGCTGATGTCGGGCCTGGCGCAGGCATCGGCCGGCGCCCAGACCGGCACGCCGACGCCGGGGCCGGGCGTGACGCTCACCGGGCGCGTCGGCAATGCCGCGGGGCCGATCGCCGGCGCCGTGGTGCGCGTGGCCGTGACGGAGAACAAGACGACCACCGCCGCGGATGGCTCCTTCACGCTGCGTGGCGTGCAGGCGACCGCGCCGATCACCGTGACCGCCTGGACCCCCGGGCACTACATCGGGTGGGTCGCGCTCCAGCCGGACGCGCCCGAGATCACTGCCGGCAAGCCGTTCAGCATCACGATGAAGCCCCACTACACGGATGATAACCTGGATTATGCTGGCTTCACGTGGGAAGGAGCCAAGGGATCGAAAAGCTGTGGCCTCTGTCACATGCAGAACCCCGAATGGGAAGCAGACGCGCACAGCCAGGCGGCAGTGAACCCTCGATTTTTGAGCATGTACGAGGGTACCGACGTCAAGGGGCGGCTGGGCCAGTTGACGCGGTTCGGCGATGCGGGCAACGCGTTGCCCCCCGATCCCGCGCAGCCGCACTATGGGCCGGGATTCAAGCTGGACTACCCCAACCGGGGCGGCAACTGCGCGGCCTGTCACACCCCGCTGGCGGCGAGGATCTCGAATATCCAGAACTGCGGCTGGTCGGGGTGCCACACCGATCTGACAACCGAGCGGTCGCAGGGTATCGTCCCGCCCGCGCCCAGCCCGCTGAAGCTCATCGGCGAGGCGGCCGAAGGGATCAACTGCGATTTCTGCCATAAGATCGGGGACGTGTATCTCGACTCGAAGACAAAGCTGCCCCTCCCTGACATGCCCGGCATTTTGAGCTACCGCCTGTATCGGCCGGCCGAAGGGCAGCAGCTCTTCTTCGGCACCTTCGATGACATTCCGCGGCGCGACACCTACCTGCCGCTGCTCGAAGAGAGCGCCTACTGCGCGCCCTGTCACTGCGGCGTCTTCGGCGGCGTGGTCGGCGCGGGACACGTGACGGGCGGCGTGGAGATCTATAACTCCTACGGCGAGTGGCTGGCGAGTTCGTACAGCGATCCGCAGACGGGCCGGACGTGCCATGATTGCCACATGCCGACGGTGGATTACGATTACTTCGTCTTCCCGGAGCGCGGCGGCATGAAGCGGGGCGGCGACAAGATCCACAGCCACAAGATGCCCGGCGCGTATGACGAGAAATTCCTGCAGAACTCGGTTTCGCTGACGACAACCGCACATCTCGAAGGCGGCCAGATTGTGGTGGATGTCGGCATCACCAACGACAAGACGGGGCATCACATCCCAACTGATGCTCCGCAGCGTCACATGATCCTTGTGGTCGAGGCCAAAGATGCCCAGGGCCGCCCGCTGGCGCTGCGCAGCGGCCCGGTATTGCCGGCATGGGCCGGAAACTACGCCGGGCAGCCGGGACAGACCTATGCCAAGATCCTGCGGGATGAGTGGACGGGCGAAGCGCCGACGGCCGCATACTGGCGCCCGGTGAAGATCGTGGCGGATACTCGTATCCCGGCCTTCGCTACCGACCGCAGCCGATACGCCTTCGATCTGCCGGCGAGTAGTAGCGGCGCCATCGTCGAGGCGCGCCTCTTCTTCCGCCGCAACTTCCAGAAGCTGATGGCGCAGAAAGGTTGGACGGATGCAGACGTGCTGATGGAGCAAGGGCGGGTTGAGGTCAAGGCGGGGGATCAGGTGCAGGTTGAGAAGCCATCAGATTCCAGCGGGTGCTATTGCCGCTGCAGCGATTGGACGCAGTAGCGAACAGTTACCAGGACGAAATATGGGCGTAAACGACGACAAAAATCACATCCTCGAGGTCGCCAATCTGAAGCAATACTTCCCGATCTACCGTGGCATCTTGCAGCGTGTGGTGGGCAACGTGAAGGCGGTAGATGGCGTCAGCTTCTTTCTGCGCGAGGGCGAGGTGTTGGGCCTGGTGGGTGAGAGCGGCTGCGGCAAGACGACGACCGGCCGCGCGATCCTCCGGTTGTACGATCCCACCGATGGCGAAGTGTGGTATCGCAAAGCCGACGGCCAGCGGATTGATGTGGTGAAACTCACGCTGGCAGAGATGAAGCCGCTGCGCCGTGAGATGCGCATGATCTTCCAGGATCCGTTCAGCTCGCTGAACCCGCGCTTCACCGTCAAAGACATCATCTGCGAGCCGCTCATCATCCACGGCGTCGCCAGAGGCCGGGAGCTGGAAGATCGGGCCAGCAAGCTGATGAAGGAAGTGGGCCTCGATCCAAACTACATGAACCGCTACCCGCACGAGTTTTCGGGCGGTCAGCGGCAGCGCATCGGCCTGGCACGCACCCTCTCCCTCTCGCCGCGCCTCATCATCGCCGACGAGCCGGTCTCCGCGTTGGATGTCTCGATCCAGGCCCAGGTGCTCAACCTGCTGCAAAGCCTGAAGGATGAGCTTGGGCTGACCCTGCTTTTCATCGCGCATGATCTGTCGGTGGTCGAGCACGTCTCCGACCGGATCGCGGTGATGTACGTGGGCAAGATCGTCGAGATGGCGGACACGTCCGAGTTGCTGCACCATCCGCTGCATCCCTATGCCGAGGCGCTGCTCTCGGCCGTTCCGCCGGCCGATCCCGACATCAAGCACGCGCGTATCCCCTTGCAGGGTGAAGTGCCCAGCCCGGCGAATCCGCCCAAAGGCTGCATCTTCCATCCGCGGTGCAGCTATGCCAGGGATATCTGTCGCGAGGTTGAGCCGGCGCTCAACGAGCGCTTTTCGGGGCATTTCGTCAGTTGTCACTTTGCCGACGAGCTACGACTGCGCGGCGTGGGAGCATGATCGTGAAGACATCGCAACGCGTCCTGGCCTTTCTGGCCTATCTGCTATTCGTGCCCGGTTGGTTGATCGTGCTGCTGTTCGGCCGACGGAGCCGCTTCGCGATGTATCATGCGAAGCAATCGGTTGCCCTGGTATTCTTCGTTGCAGCGGCGTTCATCGGTTGGCTGGTGTTTGCGTGGTTGACCGCCTGGGTCCCGTCTCTTTTCATCGCCGGGATGGCCGCATTCAGCCTGGTGATCGCGGCGGTCATCTTCGGGATCGTCGCCTGGCTGCTAGGCATGAGGAATGCCTTGCGCGGCCAGATGACGCCGCTGCCGATCGTCGGCGGGTGGGCCAAGCGGCTGATGGCGTGATGGGTTGGGACTTGCGTTCATAACGTGGTGTGCGCCTCGACAAGGTGCGATTCTGTAGTCTTTCAGACCGCTTTCCGGGAAGCGTAGGTCGTTGCCTGACGGACTATGATGAAGCCCTTTGCGGGGCGCTTGTTCTGTCTGAAGGAGGGATACGTATGGAATACCGTTTCCTGGGTCGCGCCGGGCTGAAAGTCAGCGAGCTGTGCCTGGGCGCCATGACCTTTGGCCGCGAGGCGGATGCGGCGACCAGCTTCGCCATGCTGGATCGCTTCGTCGCGGCCGGCGGCAACTTCATTGACACGGCCAACGTCTACTCGCGCGGCGGCTCGGAGGAGGTGATCGGCCGCTGGCTGCGAGGCAAGCGCCGGGATGACTTCGTGATCGCGACCAAAGTCCGCTGGCCGATGGGGGAGGGGCCGAACGAGGTCGGTTTGAGCCGCAAGCACATCCTGGCGAGCGCGGAGGCCAGCCTGCGCCGCCTGGGCACAGAGTACGTTGACCTCTACCAGGTGCACGGCTGGGACGGCTACACACCGCTCGAGGAAACGCTCGGCGCGCTCGACACGCTGGTGCAGGCGGGCAAGGCGCGCTATCTCGGCGCCAGCAACACTATGGCCTGGCAGCTTCAGAAGGCAGTAGACATAAGCAAATATCGGAACTGGGAGCCGTTCGCCTGTCTCCAGCCGCTTTACAACCTGTTGGATCGCCAGATCGAGTGGGATCTGGTCGAGGTGTGCGCCAACGAGGGGCTGGGGATCATCCCGTGGAGTCCGCTGCGCGGGGGCTGGCTCAGCGGCAAGTATCGGCGAGGGATGACCGCGCCGCCGGAGAACACGCGGGTGGATGCGGCGCAGAAGGGCGGGTGGAGCGAATCGTGGACCGCCTACGCCGTAGAGCGCACGTGGAACATCCTGGACGAGCTGTTCGCCATCGCCGGCGAGCTTGGCAAGACCCCGGCCCAGGTCGCGCTCAACTGGGTCAAAGATCGGCCCGGCGTCACCGCGCCCATCCTCGGCGCGCGCACGCTGGCGCAGCTCGAGGACAACCTGGGGTGCGTGGGCTGGCGGCTCAGCGCCGAGCAGGCCGACCGGCTGGACCGGGTCAGCGAGCTGCCGCTGCCGATCTATCCGCACGCGACGGTGGCGGGGTGGGTGAAGCGGCGCTGAGACCACGTCGGGCGCTTCGCCAGCGCCTGGCGCGTGATGTTTTCCTCACGGCCCAGTTTTTTGACCCGGGCTGATATGTGGATTATCATGTGGGCAGTAATCCACATCATCGGTGAAATGCCATGAAGACGATTCAGGTAACGATTCCCGAAAGCCTCCTGGCCGAAGTTGACTCGGTCACCCGGGCCAGGGACATCACCCGATCTGCTTTCATCCGATATGCGCTGATCCTTGCTCTGAAACGGAGCAAGATCATCGAATTGGAGCGTCGGCATGCTGAAGGGTACGCCCGATTCCCGATTCAGCCGGGCGAGTTCGACGCGCCAGAGTCGGCGCTGGCATGGGGCGACCCCTGGGAAGGCGCATGGGACGGCAATGTATGAGACGCGGTGAGATTCGCTGGCACACGTTTGCTCCGCCTGACAAGCGCCGTCCTGTGCTGATATTGACGCGCAATTCAGCGATTCCCTGGCTCCATGAACTTACGGTCGCTCCCCTTACCACAACGATGCGCGCTATCCCGACAGAGGTTTTCCTGAGTCAAGCCGATGGGGTGTTGACTGACTGCGCCATCAGTCTCGATCACATTCAGACGGTGCCCAAGGCTCGACTTGGGGCGCTCATCGCGAATTTGCCATTCGATAGGATGGTCGAAGTGCAAGCGGCCATTCGCTTTGCTTTGGGCTTTGACGAGAATGCTCGTGAAGCGCAAGGGCTGACTTACCTTCATGAGTCGGCCCCGGAATGGCTTCTGGACACCGATACATAGAGAGGCCTTGGAAGGACATGCAAGACACCCGTGACTTCCTCGCGTCCCACGGCCTGCCCCGCGGCGACGCCTACGACCTGCCGACTTCCCCCAAACGTTTTCCCGATGGCGCGCAGTACCGTGTCGAAATCCCCAGCGTCGAGGGGCCGCGCGCCCTGGCGGCCGTGCTGGAGGAGGCTGAGCGGCAAAAGGCGCTGATCCAGCGCGTCTCCCAGGGCAGCGGCATCATGCTGCTCAGCGACGCCGAAATTCGGGAGATGGCGAAGCTGGGCCACGACGCCGGCATCGAGGTCAGCCTGTTCGTCGGGCCGCGCGCCGGCTGGGAGCCGAGCGCCCAGGCCGCGGCGAGCGCGGGCAAGAACCTGGGCGCGCGGCATCGGGGCATGGATCAGGTGGTCTACGCCGTCGAGGACATCCGTCGGGCGTGCGGGCTGGGCATCCGCTCGGTGCTGGTGGCCGACGAGGGGCTGCTCTGGCTGGCGGCCGAGATGAAGCGGGCGGGCAAGCTGCCGGCGGATCTCGTGCTCAAGGTCTCGGTGCAGATGGCCGCGGCCAACCCGATCTCGATCCGCTGGATGGAGCAGCTCGGCGCGGGGACCTACAACATCCCGACCGATCTGACCCTGCCGCAGATGGCCGCGATCCGCCAGGCGGTCGCGCTGCCGCTCGATGTCTATGTCGAAGCGCCGGACGACTTCGGCGGCTTCGTGCGCCATTACGAGGTCCCGGAGATGGTGCGCGTGGCCGCGCCGATGTACGTCAAGCTGGGCCTGCGCAACGCGCCGAACATCTATCCGAGCGGGCTGCACGTCGAGAACACTGCCGTCGCGCTGGCGCGCGAGCGGGTGCACCGGGCCGGCGTCGCGTTGGAGATGATCCGCCGCTACTACCCGCAGGCCGTCACCTCGCCCCGCGGCGCGGCGGATTTGGGCATCCCGGTGAAGTGAATTCCCCACCTGTTTGCGCGTGATCGGCAGAAGCGGCAGTCCGCTTGATGTCTTCGTGCAAGTATGCTATCTTGATCCCTGGAAAGTATGAATTTCCAGGAACAGGAGTGACCTATGGCAAGCGAGAGCGGCGTTCGGGTGATGCAATTGCCGCCCAGAGGACAGACTGAGCCGCAGTTGCGCCAGTACACCGAAGCGGAGCTTTCCCAGTTTCCTGAAGAAGACAAGATTGACGAGGCAACCGCTGCGTCGGTCCGACGGTTCCTGGCCGAGGGTGCGCTGTGACCATCGCCGCAGGGAACCGGGATGGGAGCCACGAGATGAAAAATCGGATTGCAGAACCAGCGATCGAATACTTGACCCGACCAGATGGACAACGAACAGGCGTGGTCTTGCGGTGGGAAGACTACCAAACCCTCCGCGCATATATCCCCACAGATCCCGATATGCTGCTGAATATGAGCGAACCGGAACTGCAGGCGTTGGCCGAAGGGATGCTATCATGGCCGCATCAGCAACGTCTTAGCGAATTGCTTGAACGTAATCGCTCAGGAATCGTGAACCCCACAGAGGAGGCGGAGCTAGACCATTTGCTGGAACATGTGGATCACATGAATCTCCTGAAGGCGCGCGCCCAGTACACGTTGAAAAAACTGGCTGAAACGCAGGAATCTTACGGATGACCCCGGCTGTTGGTTTCGCTTTGCGCGCCCAAGTGCGTCAACTCGATGGCGCACGTTGCGCCTATTGTCAGACGCCAGAGGCCCTGACGATTACTACCTTTGAAATAGACCACATTATCCCGGTCAGCGCCGGAGGTGCGACGACACTGGGGAACCTATGCCTGACCTGCCCGGCGTGCAACCGCTTCAAGTCGGCCCGGCAAACAGCCATTGATCCCGACACTGCCCGCGTCGTTCCGCTGTACCACCCGCGGCGCGATGAGTGGTCGGTGCATTTCGCGTGGAGTAACGATCGGCAGCGCATTCTGGGGATCACCCCGTCTGGTCGGGCGACCGTCGAGGCGTTGCGCATGAATCGCCCGCAACTGGTTAATTTGCGGCGAATCTGGGCGAAGATGGAAAGCGTGTTGCCGTAATCGTGGGATAAGAGCGTTCGACACGAAATACGTAAAACGTAGTGTCGGGACATCCACTCACTCAGAATAACGGAGTCTTTTATGCCCAAAATCACCTTCATCGGCGCCGGCAGCACCGTATTTGCGCGGAATCTGCTCGGCGACATCCTGAGCTATCCTGAGCTCGCGAATTCGACCATCGCGCTGCACGACATTGACCCGGAGCGGCTGCGCACGACGCAGGTCGTGGCGGGCCGTATCGCGCAGGCGTTGGGCGTCCACCCCACCATCGAGGCGACCCTCGACCGCCGCGCCGCGCTCGATGGCGCGGACTACGCCATCTCGATGTTCCAGGTCGCCGGCTACAAGCCCGGCACGGTCGTGGACTTCGAAATCCCGAAGAAGTACGGGTTGCGCCAGACCATCGCGGACACCCTCGGCATCGGCGGGATCATGCGCGCGTTGCGCACGATCCCGGTCTTCCTGGATATCTGCAAAGACATGGCCGAGCTGTGCCCCGACGTCACCTTCCTGAACTACGTCAACCCGATGGCGATGATCACCTGGGCCATCAACCGGGCCAGCAAGATCAAGACGGTCGGCTTGTGCCACAGCGTCCAGGGCACGGCCGAGCAGTTGGCGCTCGACATCGGTGTCCCCATCGAGGAGATCAACTACGTGGCGGCCGGCATCAACCACATGGCGTTCTACCTCAAATTCGAGCGGGACGGCGTAGACCTCTACCCGCTGCTCCACCAGGTGGCGGCCGAGGGCCGCGTGCCCGATTGGAATCGGGTGCGCTACGAGATGCTGATGCGGCTGGGTTACTTCGTCACGGAGTCGTCGGAGCATTTCGCCGAGTATACCCCCTGGTTTATCAAGCGCGACCGGCCCGACCTGATCGAGAAGTTCAACGTGCCGCTCGATGAGTATATCCGCCGCTGCGAGATCCAACTGGCCGGCTGGGAGTTTGTCCAGCACAAGATTGACCACCCGGAGGCCAGCCAGGACGACCTTCGGGGGATGATGGAAACGAAAGCGGCCGGAAACCCCTATCTGACCCCGCGCTACATCGAGCGGGTGCTGCACGAGGCTGCCGAGTTGGACGCGGGCCAGGTGCAGCGCAGCCACGAGTACGGCTCCGGCATCATCCACAGCATGGAGACCGGGACCCCGCGCGTGATTTACGGCAATATGCCGAACCACGGGCTGATTGACAACCTGCCGGCCGGCTGCTGCGTCGAGGTTCCCGTGCTGGTGGACAGGAACGGCCTGCAGCCGATCCACGTCGGCGCGCTGCCGCCGCAACTGGCTGCCATGTGCCAGACCAACATCAACGTCCAGTCGTTGACCGTCGAGGCCGCACTGACCGGCAAGCGCGAGCACATCCATCACGCGGCCATGCTCGATCCGCACACCGCGGCCGAGTTAGATCTCGATCAGATCTGGCATCTGGTGGATGATCTGATCGCGGCGCATGGCGATTGGCTGCCGGCGTTTGCGTGATGAGGAGATAATCCGTGATCAAAATCGCCGAAGTCCTGCCGCCCAAGCCGACCCCGCTCTGGCGGCTGGTGAAGCAGTGCGGGGTGGATTATGTGGTCGGCGGGATGGATTTCAGCCGCGGGCTAAATGTGCCGAAGGAAGAGCTGCCGTGGAGCACTATGTCGCTCGTGCGGCTGAAGAGCGCCTACGAGGACGGCGGCTTCAGCTTCGATGTGCTGGAGAGTCGGCCGCCGATGGACAAGATCAAGCTCGGCCTGCCCGGCCGCGACGAGCAGATCGACGCGGTGTGCGACCTGCTCCGCAACCTGGGCCGGCTGGGCATCGGGGTCTGGTGCTACGAGTGGATGCCGGTCTTCAACTGGCTGCGCACGTCCACCACCACCCCGTCGCGGGGCGGCGCGCTGGCGACGAGTTTCGATCTGGAACTGCTGCGCGATGCGCCGCTGACCGAGTACGGGGTTGTGACCGAGGAGCAGCTCTGGGCCAACCTGGCATACTTCCTGAAAGCGGTCGTGCCGGTGGCCGAGCAGGCGGGCGTCAAGCTGGCGATGCACCCCGACGATCCGCCCCTCTCCGGCGTGCGCGGCCTGGGCCGGATCATGCGCAGCGTGGACAACTATCAGCGGCTGCTCGATCTCTACCCCAGCCCGGTCAACGGCATCGCGCTGTGTCAGGGCAACTTTGCGCTGATGTGCTGCGATCCGACTGGGCCTGACCTCCCGACCGTGATCCGGCATTTCGGCAAGCAGGGCAAGATCTTCTTCGCCCATTTCCGGGACGTGCGCGGCACGCCGGAGAAGTTCGTCGAGACGTTCCATGACGACGGGCAGACCGACATGCTGGCGTGCATAGCGGCGTACCGCGATATCGGCTTCGAGGGCGTGCTGCGGCCCGATCACGTGCCGACGATGGAAGGGGACTCGAACGATACCCCGGCCTATTCCGCGATCGGCCGGCTGTTCGCCATCGGCTACATCAAGGGGCTGCGCGAGGCGGTGTATCGCCAGTAGGGGCAGGCCTACCGCGGCAAGACGATCTGCGTCACCGGGCGGATCAAGCTCCACAAAGGGGGCGCGAAGACGCAGATCGGCGAGTATAGCAATGACCGACACTTTTGCGTCATACCCCAGATCGGCGGCCTGGCCAAGCGACGATGGCGCAGCATTTACCGCCTGATGAGCGGCAGGTAGAGAAAGGCGGTCGGCACAAACGGCTTGTATTCATACGATCCGATATCGCAGACCGCCACGCTGTCCCCGTTGCCATCCTGGGGCCGGGCTACGCCGCGCTGATCGGCCGCGGGGCAACTGGTGTTCGTGCCGGCGTCAATCGCCGCGCTGCCTCGCTTGAGCGGAAAATAGGCCGGCGCGCCGGTCAGCGCGTCAAGGGCTAGTTGCGCAGGCGTGACCTGGATGAAACCGATCGTGCAGGTGACGTCGGTCGTCAGATTATTGGCGCTGGCGGTCGTCGCAGCGCCGTGGCAATTTCCACCGGTTGGGCTGTTGGCGACGATGGTGTTCGTCAGCGTTGCTGTTCCACGCGACGCTGAAATATAGATGCCGCCCCCTTCGGCGGCGTCGTTGCCAGAGAGGGTGCTATTGAGGACGGTCAGCGTGCCCCAGTTGCCGATGCCGCCGCCCGCGTGGGCGCTGTTGCCGGTGAAAGTGCTGTTGATCACCGTCGCTGTGCTTGTGTTGTCAATGCCGCCGCCGTAGCTCTCGGCCGCCGGCCCGACGTTGCCGGAGAAAGTGCTGTCGATCACCGTTAGCGTGCCGCTGTCGTTGAGGATGCCGCCGCCGCCGGTGGCGCTATTGCCGATGAAGGTGCTACTGATCACCGTTGCCGTGCCATCGTTGTGGATATTGCCCCATGGGGCGCTGTTCCCGGAGAAGGCGCTGCCCGTCACAGTCAGCGTGCCCACGTTGTTGATTGCGCCGCGGTCACTGGCGGTGTTACCCGAGAAGGTGCTGTTGTTGATCACCGCCGAGCTTGCACTGTAGATGCTGCTGCCAGCTACCGCGGTGTTGTTGGAAAAAGCGCAGCTCGTCACAGTCATCGTGCCGCCATTGTAGATCGCGCCGCCGCCGGGCGCGTTATTGCCGCTGAAGGTGCTGCCGGTCACGTTCAGCGTGCCATGATGATTGTAGATGCCGCCGCCGGTGCTGCCGCTGTTGTGGGAGAAAGTGCTATTGGTCACGTTTAGCACAGTGCTGCTCATTGATCCGATGTAGATGCCACTGCTGCCATTGCTGGAAAAGAAGCTATCGGCCACACTCGCTGTGCCTGAGAAAAAAATGCCGCCATAGAGATTGTTGGTGAAGGCACAGCGCGTTACATGGAGCGTGCCGCCGCCGCTCACACCGGTGCGATTGCCGGAGAAAACACAGTCGGTGAGGGTCAACGTACCGCCGTTATCGTAGATCCCGTACTCGTTCGAAGAATCGCCGCCCTTGGTGATGGTGAGGCCAGAAACGGTCGTGGTAAGCTGAAAACCCAGATTCAAGACACTATTATTGTTGCCGCTGATCGTCAGGTTGCTCGCGCCCGGCCCGTTGATGGTCAGGTTTTTGCCGGTGATCATGATCCGGCCCAGGGTCAGGGTGATGGTCCCGGTCACGCTGAAGTTAATGGTATCCCCAGTGGCCGCGACAGCAATCGCATCCCGCAGAGAGCAGTCGCCGTCGCTGCAACTGCCATCACTTTCGTCGGCCAGGGTGTTGACGGTGATCGTAGCGGCGTGAGCCGGCGAGTGCGCCGCGCCGAGCAGCGATGTCAACAGAATCAAAGACAGCCCCAGCCGGGCCAGGCGTGCGGGAAAGGGTCGCGCATGGGAAAGGCGTTTGGCTTGCATGACAGTTCCCTCCATTCACTGAATCCGCCATTCACCTCTGTTCACACGTTCACTATATGACGGAGAAACGGCTCTGTCAAGCCCCACTTTTTTGAGAAGATACGCCGTGCGGGACGAGCGCCGTCGCCAGCGCTGACTATCTATTGGAGAGACTCAACATGAGAGCAATGACAACCCACCAACGAATGCAACGACTCTACGAGCGGCGGGAACCTGACCAGGTACCGATCACCGATTGGGCCTGGGAGTCAACCATCTGGCGCTGGCGGCGCGAGGGCATGCCCCAGGGCCTCGGTTGGGATCGTTTCTTCGACATTGATCGCTTCGTCTACTTGAGTGTAGCCGACATAAATACGAGTCCGCGCTTTGAGCAGCGGGTGATCGAGGAAACCGACACTTACCGGATTGAGGTTGACCAATGGGGAGTCACCAAGAAGAACTTCAAACCCGTCAGTAGCACACCTGCATATTTGGACTTCGAGGTCAAGGACGCTGATACGTGGCGGGCAGCCAAACAACGCATGCAGCCGAGCCGCGATCGCATCAACTGGGAGAAGTTGCGCACGAACTGGAAGACGTGGCGCGAGGAAGGCGCGTGGATCATCGTCGCGCCGTGGTATGGATATGACGTTGTCAGCACGCGTATGTGCGGCACGGAGACCATCCTCGCCGCGATGGCGAACGATCCAGAGTGGGCCGTTAATGCCTTCAATCATGGTTGTGATCTGACGCTGGCGTTGCTCGACATGGTCTGGGACGAAGGCTACTCGTTCGACGAGCTTTTCTTCTTCGACGATATGGCTTACAAGAAGGGCATGTTCTTCTCGAAACGTATGTGGCGCGAGATGGTGATGCCGTACCAAAAGCGGGCCATTGACTGGGCGCATGCGCATGGCATCAAGGCGCACCTGCACTGCTGCGGCAACATCAGCGCCCTGATCCCGGAGTTGATTGATCTGGGTCTGGATGCGCTCAACCCGCTGGAGGTCAAGGCGGGGATGGACCCAACCGGGAAGAAGCGCCTATATGGGAAGGACCTGGTGTTGAAGGGCGGATGCAACGCTCTGCTGTGGGACGACTGGGAAAAGGTAGAGGCGCAGATGAAGACGCTGATACCTGGCATGATGGAGGGAGGCGGGTACATCTTCTCGTCGGATCACAGCATCCCGGACTATACCAGCCTTGAGACCTATCGTCGCATTGTGGCGCTGGCGAGGGCCTTGGGCAAGTACTGAGCGCGATCGCCTTGCCGCCGACTGCCTATCGGCCGCGGAGATCAAGTTGAATGTAGCGCAATCCAGTGGATTGCGCTACCGGGCATTTTCGGAGATGGTCTGAAGGAATCTACAACCGGCCGGCAGTGATCCCGCGCAGGGTCAGCGTGTCGGCCAGGTGGCAGGCGACGGCGTGACCGGGCGCGATGTCGCGCAGCGGGGGCGCGGTTTGGCGGCACTCGGCGACGGCGTAGGGGCAGCGCGGGTGAAAATAGCAGCCGGTCGGCGGCTTCGAGGGGCTGGGCACTTCACCGGTCAGGACGATGCGCTTTTTGGGCGCGTCCGGGTCGGGGTTGGGCACGCTGGAAAGGAGCGCCTCAGTGTAGGGGTGCTTGGGATTGTGATACAACTCCTCGGTGTCGGCTTTTTCCACCAGTTTGCCCACATACATCACCGCCACCACGTCGCTGATGTGCTCCACCACGCTCAGATCATGGGAGATGAAGAGATACGAGAGATGGAACTGCTCCTGCAAGTCCTGGAGCAGGTTGAGGGTCTGCGCCTGGATCGAGACATCGAGGGCCGAGACCGGCTCGTCTGCGATGATGAACTGCGGCCGGAGCGCCAGCGCGCGCGCCACCGCGATGCGCTGCCGCTGGCCGCCGCTGAACGCGTGCGGGAAGCGGTGCATGTGCTCTGGCAGCAGGCCGACGATGCGCAACAGCTCGGCGACGGCATCCTGCAGGTCTTTGCCGCGCATCACGTTGTTGACCACGAGCGGCTCGCTGACCAACTCCAGCAGCGTCATGCGCGGGTTCAGCGACGAGCTGGGGTCCTGAAACACCATCTGCATGTCGCGGCGGACGTGCCGCAGCGTGTCTGGCGTGGCCGTCACCACATCCAGCGCGCCCCGTTCGCGGTCGTGGAAGATGACCTGGCCGGCCGTGGGCGCGATGCCGCGCATAATGCAGTGGCCGGTGGTGGATTTGCCGCAGCCGCTCTCGCCGACCAGACCCAGCGTTTGGCCGGCCGGCACGGTGAAGCTCACGCCATCCACCGCTTTGGTGAAGCCGACCAGCTTGCGGTTGAACCCCTTGACGATCGGATAGTGTTTTTTCAGGTCGCGCACTTCGAGGATCGGGCGCTGATGGTTATCGCTCATCGGGAACCCTTTACTGATAGAGAAAACAGCGCACGGTATGCTCGCCGCCGAGGTCCATGACCGGCGGCTCGCTGACATCACACACCCCGGCCATAAACTTCAGGCAGCGCGGATGGAACGGACAGCCGCTGGGCACCGAGAACGGGCTGGGCACCATGCCGGAGATCGCTTGCAGCCGCGCTCGGCTCTTGCGGCCCAGCTTGGGGATGGATTGCAGCAGCGCCGCCAGGTAGGGATGCTTCGGGTTGTAGAACAGCTCGCGGACGGGCGCGCGCTCCACCACCTTACCCAGATACATCACGATCGCCGCCTCGACCATCTCGGCCACCACGCCCAGGTTGTGCGTGATGTACATGATCGCCATGCCGAACTCTTCCTGCAGCTCGCGCAGCAGTTCCAGGATTTGCGCCTCGGTGGTCACATCGAGCGCGGTCGTCGGCTCATCGGCGATCAGCAGACTGGGGCGCAGGGTAAGCGCCATTGCGATCATGGCGCGCTGGCGCATGCCGCCAGAGAGCTGGTGCGGATAGCTGTCGAAAACGCGCGTCGGGTCGGGCATGTTGACCCGACCGAGCATCTCGATCGCCATCCCGCGTGCTTCGGCCGGCGAGACCTTCAGGTGATAGTTGATCCCCTCGACGATCTGGTTGCCCACGGTGTAGACCGGGTCGAGCGAGGTCATCGGCTCCTGGAAGATCATGGCGATCTGCCCGCCGCGGATGCTGCGCATCAGATCGCCGTCGGGGTTGAGCGTAGTGAGGTCAATCACCTCTTCGTTGCCATCCGGCTTCTGCCAGTGGTAGAGGATCTGCCCAGCGACGATCTTGCCCGGCTTCTGGAGCAGGCGCAGCGCCGACAGGCTGGTGATGGATTTGCCGCAGCCGCTTTCGCCCACCACGCCCAGGGTGTGGCTGCGTTTGATATCGAATGAAACCCCATCCACCGCGCGCACCAGCCCGCGACCGGTGTAGAAGTAGGTCTTGAGGTCCTGCACTTCCAGCAGCAGGTTGTTGTCTGGCATTCGGCGACTCCTATTCCCCCGCGAATGGATCGGCCGCGTCGCGCAGGCCATCGCCCACGAAGTTGAACGACACGACCGTCACGAGCACGAACAGCGCGGGGATCAACGACCACGGCTGTTGGAGCAGCACGCGCACCTGTTGCGCCTCGTTCAGCAGCACCCCCCAACTCGTCAGCGGCGGCCGGATGCCGAGGCCCAGGAAGCTGAGGGCCGTCTCACCCAGGATCATGCCGGGGATCGCCAGGGTCGCGATCACCAGCACGTGGCTGAAGGTGTTGGGCAGCAGGTGGCGGGCCAGGATGCGGAAGGTGTTGCAATTGGTGTAGCGCGCCGCGGTGACGAAATCGGACTCGCGCAGCCCCAGCACGATGCCGCGCACCTGCCGCGCCAGCCCACCCCATGTGACGAGCGATAGCACGATGGCAATCCCGAAGTAGACCTTGACCGGATCCCAGTTGGAGGGCACGGCCGCAGCCAGCGCCAGCCAGAGCGGAATCTGCGGGATGTTGGAGATCACCTCAATGGTGCGCTGCACGACCATGTCAATCGTGCCGCCGAAATAACCGCTGACCGTCCCCAGGAAGGAGCCTAGCGTCAAGCTGAGAAGCACGCCGACCAGGCCGACGGTGAGCGAAATCTGCGACCCCCAGATGATGCGCGAGAACAGGTCCCGGCCGTTGCGGTCGGTGCCCATGATGAAAATGCTCCCCGGCTCCCCGACGATGAACAGATGTAGATTGGTCTCGATTAGCCCGAACAGCTTGTAGGTCTCGCCAGGCGCGATGAAGTTGAGCGGATAGATCTCGCTGGTGTTGGGCGCATACACCTTCTTGAAGGTCGTGGGGTCCGTCTTGGAGATCACGCCATAGATGTACGGCCAGGTCACGCGGCCGTCGCGCGTCACATGAATTGTGGTGGGCGGCGCGCTGACGAACCGCTCGTGGGTCGTGGAGACGCTGTAGGGCGCGACGAAGCCGGCGAATAGCATGATCGTGTACATGAAGATCAGCACACACATGCCGGTGATAGCCAGCCGGTTGCGGCTGAAACGCAGCCACATGAGCTGGCGCACCGAGAGCAAGGCTCGGCGTTCTTCTTCGCTGAGCTTGCGCGGTGCGGCGGCGACGGTTGCAGCGGTCATATCGCGATTCTCCCTCAATCGTAGCGGATGCGCGGGTCGAGCAGCGCCAGGCCGACATCGGCCAGCAGGTTGCCCAACACGAGCAGCGAGCTGAGCAGGATCAGGATCGTACCCGACAAATAGACATCCTGTTCCATCGTCGCCTGGATGAAGAGCGGGCCGAGGGTGGGCAGGCCGATCACCTGCTCGACGATAGCCGTGCCGCTGAGCAGCCAGGCCAACACGCCGCCCAACGCCATCACCAGCGGGTGGAAGGCGTTGCGCACCGCGTGTCGCCAGATCACCATGCGCTCGGGCACGCCCTTGGCGCGTGCCGCCTGCACGTAGTTGACGCGCAACTCATCGAGCAGGTTGCCGCGCATCACGCGCATCACCCAGGCCATGCCGGAGAAGACCACCGCGCCGACCGGGATCGCCAGATGCTTCGCCAGGTCGGCCACCTTCGCCAGCGACCAGGGCGCGGTCGCGTATTGGGCGGAGAAAAGGCCCGTGTACACATCGCCCGTGAGCTGCCAGGTGACCACGATCAGCACCAGAGCGACCAGGAACGCCGGCAAGCCCAGACCCAAAAAGGCGACGACCGTGAGCACGTTGTCGGCGAGCGAGTACTGATGGGTGGCCGAGAAGATCCCGAATGAGATGCCGATGGCCCAGGAGATCAGGAAACAAGGGATCGTGAGGGCCAGTGTCAGCGGTAGCCGCTGCGCAATCATATCCTTGACGGGTCTCTGGTAGTAAAAGGAATCGCCGAAATCGCCGCGCACGAAACGGCCGATCCAGGTGACGAAACGTTTATAGGCTGGATCATCCAACTGGTATAGCTTGCGCAACTCCGCGCCCCGTTCGCGGGCGCCCGATTGACCCGACGCTTCGAGCTGCGCGATATAGCGCGTGACATAGTCGCCCTGGGGCAGCTCCATGGTGATGAAGCCGATGATCGCGATGATGAAAAGGATCGGGATCGAGATCAACAGGCGCCGGATGATGTATTCGAGCATGAAACCTCCTCAGTGGATGAATCAGTAGTAACGACTTCAGTCGTTCGCGCACCGCCGGGCGACTGAAGTCGCTACTACGAGCCATCACTAGCCTGTTGACAACTGATTACGCCTTCTTCCAGAAGAACTGCTCCGGATCAGCGGTACCGGGGAAGGCCAGATCCCAGCTTGCCACCAGTCCGGTGCTTTGGACGTTACGGAAGTTATTCTTGGCAACCAACGGGCTGGGATGCTCGCCGACCGTACCGATCATGATTGGGCCTTCGTTGATATGGATCTGATATGCCTCGAGGAGTTTCTTCTGGCGCTCGGCAGGATCAACCGTAGCGCTGATGTCTGTGTATTTCTGTTGTAGCTTCTCGAGCATGGACCCGGCCCGTGGCGGCACCCCTTCTTTCCCGCCCGATTGATAGTAAAGCCCGATACGTGGCCCACCCACGCAATAGCTGACGTTTTCGACCGGTGTCCAGCCAGTAGCGGCCGAAACAAGGCCCCACATCGCCGCGCTGCCCCACGCGCGGATCATGATCTCGCCGTTCATCGTCTTCTGGCTGACCACGCTGCTTTCCTCGGTGGAGATGGTGACCTTCAGGCCGACCGCTTCCCAGTCCTTCTTGACCAACTCGGTCGCGTCGATGGACTGCGTATCGCCGGCCACGCAGGTGATGATCAACTCCAAGGGTTTGCCATCGGGCCGCGTGCGAAGTTTGCCATCTGCCCCAACCTTGACGCCGGCCTGATCCAAGAGCTCCGCCGCCTTCTTGGGATCATAGTCGGCGTAGGCCTTCTCCCACTGCTGGTAGACGGCCTTGCCTTCACGGGTCTGAAACTCCGGTCCCTCAGGACTTGCAGCCGCCTGGCGGGGCTTAGCCAGACCCAGGCTGACCACTTCGTTGATGCGGTTGCGGTTGATGGCGTAGGAGAGCGCCTGACGGAACCGCTGATCGTACATCAGATCCACGATGCCCTTGTCGGGGTAGTCGTAGTAGAGGATGATCCAGGGCCAGGCAAAATCACCGCGATTCCACATGATCGTGCGGTAGTCGCCCTTCTTCTCGTTTTCCTTCAGGACGGGCACGTTCTTGATCGGATAGTCGCGGATTTGGAAGTCAATCTCGCCGGCGATCGTCTTCAGCAGCAGCAACTCGGTCCAGTTGGTGCCGGTCGGCGCGATCTTGACCTCGATCTTGTCAATGTACGGCAACTGATTGCCTTCGGGATCCACCTTCCAGTAGTACGGATTACGCACGAAGACGGCCGAGTCAGCCGACTTGAACGACTCGACCATCCAGCCCCAGAGCACCGGTTGGCCGGGATATTGCTGCGGGTTGTTGTAATGGGCCAGCAACTCCTTCCCGTCGGGGTACTTGGTATTAAACTTCGGATGGAACTGCTTCATGTACTCCGAAGACACCAGTTGCGTGGCCGAGTTGTAGTAGCCGCGACAACCGAGGTCCATGAACAGTGGGTTAGGCGCCGGGAAGATGAGCTTGACGGTATAGTCATCAACCTTTTCCATCGTTAAGGGTTTACCAGCGATGCGATACCCATTCGGGACAGCTAATCCCACCTTCTCGTTCAGCACCATTTCGTTCCACCACCAGAGGTAGTCGTTGGCGGTGAACGGCGTGCCGTCCGACCACTTGATGCCCTTGCGGAACTGCATGGTCAGCTCAGAGGCGGTGTCATTGAACTTGTAGCTCTGCACCACATTCGGCCGCGAGCCATTGACATCGCGCTTCCACTTGTACAGCGACTCGATCGCGATCGCCTGGCGAAGCTGGCCCATACCATCGCCGCTGTCAACCATGCGCCATGTGCCGCCATACGCGCCGATGGTTTCCACTGGATCAATGATCAGCGGGGTTTCGGGCAGGCGCTTGTCCACCGACGGCAGCTTGCCGGCCTTCACCTGCTCGGCCAGCATCGGCGCTTCCTTGAACCGGGTCGGCGCAGCGACGGTCACGACCTTCTCGACCTGCTTCTCGACAATCTTCTCCTTCTCGACAACTTGGGTCTGGACGACCGGCTTCTCGATGACCTTCTCGACCGGCTTCTCGACGATCTTCTCGATGACCTGCGGCGTGGGCTGCGCACAGGCGGCCAGCACGGCTCCCGATGCTGCCAGGCCCAGGCCCTTTAGCATCTGCCGACGAGTGATTCTTGCGACGGACATCATACCTGCCTCCTTGTGAAATCTGTAATGATTGGTATTGGCCGAACAAAGAAACCGAATGAGCGAAGTCACCGTGTATGTCCCGGCTGACGGAAGGCCAGCGCGGTGTGGAACAAGGCCACGGTATTCTCTGCGGGCACATCAGGTTTGATATGATGATCAGGGCCGCAGATGTAACCGCCGCCTGCCCCGAGGATTTCGATGACCTGCTGAACCTCTGCCCGCACCTCCACCGGCGAAATGAAGGGCAACCGCTGAGTGTTGATGCCACCAAAGAAGGTGAGTGACCGACCGTATTCCCGCTTAAGCTGCGCTGGCGACACGGGCAGCGTGTGGAGCTGCACCGTCTCCCACACATCCATGCCGATATCTATCAGATCAGGGAGTACACTGGTGATATTGCCGCACGAGTGAAACCAGACGAACTTGCCGGCCCGCTTGCCGATCTCAAAGAGGCGAGCGTAGCGTGGCTTCAAGAAGCGCCGCCAATCGCCGGGTGAGATCAACAGCCCTTGCTGAGAGGCGAAATCGTCCTCGATCATCAAAATGTCCAGGTGAGCCCCGCATGCCTCCACCAACCGCCGGCACCGATCGTAAATATGCTCAAAAAGATGCTCCACTGCGGCCTCGAAGACTGCTGGCTGCATCTTCATCTTCCACATCGCCTCTTCCATGCCGAACAGTTCGCAGGCACGCCAGAAGACCGGCATCCAACCCGGGCCGCGTATGGCGTATCTTCGGCTCCACTCGACCGCGGTTTGGGCAGCGGTCTCATAGTCGTACAGCGCGGCATCGGGCCACGGATAGCGCTCGATTTCAGCGATCGTTGTCGCATCGGCGAGGGGATAGGGGTTGGCCGCGGTCTGGCCATAGGGCCCGCCGTCGGCTGTGCCCCACTGGGTCAGCTTGAATGGCCCAATCGCTGCGGGTAAGGGACCGATGTAAGGCGACGGCAGGATGCGGCCGTCAATGCCGAGGGTATCATACACGTCTTCCTCGGCAATACCCAAGAGGCCGGCGATTTCGGGACGGGTCTCGATCGTAATGACGTCCACCGGGATACGGTCCGGCGTTTCATGGCGGATGGCGGCCAATTGTCGTTCGCGGGAGTTCATTTGTACAAAAGGCTCCTGCTGATACGATGACGAATTCGACTTGCTTCCTGGACTGCATCATGTGCAGTCCAGGAAAGGAAGTCATGGGGTGAAGATTACCCTTACACCTTCCAGAAGAACTGCTCGGGATCGGCGGTGCCGGGGAAGGAGAGGTCCCAGCCGGCGACCAGGCCGAAGGTCGGCACGTTACGGAATTTGTTCTTGACCGCCAGCGGGCTGGGATGCTCACCGACGGTGCCGATGGAGATCGGGCCGCCTTCGATGTGCACCTTGTACGCCTCCAGCAGCTTCTTCTGCCGCTCGACCGGATCCACCGTGGTGATGACCTCGGTGTACTTCTTCAGCAGCGTCTCCAGCATGGAGCCGGGCCGCGGGGCCACCCCTTCCTTGCCGCCCGTCTGATACCAGAGGCCGATGCGCGCGCCGCCCACGGCATAGGTGACGCCTTCGTTCGGCGCCCACACTGGCGTGGCCGAGACGAGACCCCAGGCCGCCGCGCTGCCCCAGCCGCGGATCATGATCTCGCCATTCAGCGTCTTCTGGCTGACGACGCTGCTTTCTTCAGTGGAGATCGTGACCTTAAGACCGATGGCTTGCCAGTCCTGTTTGACCAGCTCCATGGCATCAATGCTTTGAAGGTCAGTACTCGGGATGGTGACGATCAGTTCAAGCGGTTTGCCATCGGGTCGCACGCGAGTCTTGCCGTCCGGGCCGATTTTCACACCGGCTTCGTCCAGCAAGCCCGCCGCTTTCTTGGGATCGTAATCCGCATAGGCTCTTTCCCATTGCTGGTAGACGGCCTTGCCTTCGCGGGTCTGGAATTCGGGGCTTTCGGGGCTGAGGGCTGCCTGGCGGGGCTTCGCCAGGCCCAGGCTGACCACTTCGTTGATGCGGTTGCGGTTGATGGCGTAGGAGAGCGCCTGGCGGAACCGCTGGTCGTACATCAGATCCACGATGCCCTTGTCGGGGTAATCGTAGTAGAGGATGATCCAGGGCCAGGCGTAGTCCCCGCGATTCCACATCATCACGCGGTAGTCGCCCTTCTTCTCGTTCTCCTTCAACACCGATACGTTCTTGATCGGATAGTCGCGAACCTGGCAGTCAAGCTCGCCAGCGATGGTCCTGAGCAATATCAACTCGGCGGCGTTGGTGCCCGTTGGGGCAATCTTGACCTCGATCTTGTCAATGTACGGCAACTGATTGCCTTCGGGGTCCACCTTCCAGAAGTACGGATTGCGCTCCAGTGAGAGCGAATCGGCGGACTTGAAGGCTGTCGGCTTCCAGGCCCAGATTACCGGCCGATCAATGTACTGCAATGGATTGTTGTAGCGGGCCAACAGCTCCTTGGCATCGGGGTACTTGGTGTTCACCGAGGGGTGGAACTGCTTCAGGTAATGCGAGGGAACCAGGTGACGCGCCGAGTTGCCGTAACCGCGCACGCTGTAGTCCACGAACAATGGGGTGGGCGCCGCGAAAGTGAGCTTGACAGTGTAGTCGTCAACCTTCTCCATCTTCAGCGGCTTGCCGTCTGCCCGGTAGCCGGCCGGCGTGGGCAACCCCACCTTCTCGTTCAGCACCATTTCGTTCCACCACCAGAGGTAGTCGTTGGCGGTGAACGGCTCGCCGTCCGACCACTTGATACCTTTGCGGAACTGCAAGGTCAGCTCGGTGGCGGTGTCGTTGAATTTATAAGCCTGCACCACATTCGGTCGCGAGCCACTGACATCGCGCTTCCACTTGGCCAACGACTCAGTCGCGATGGTCATCATGGTATAGCCCAGACCATCGCCGGTATCCATCGCGCGCCAGGTCCCGCCGTACTTCCCGATTTCCTCTACCGGGTCAAGAATCAACGGGGTTTCGGGCAGGCGCTTGTCCACCGACGGCAGCTTGCCGGCCTTCACCTGCTCGGCCAGCATCGGCGCTTCCTTGAACCGGGTCGGCGCAGCGACGGTCACGACCTTCTCGACCTGCTTCTCGACAATCTTCTCCTTCTCGACAACTTGGGTCTGGACGACCGGCTTCTCGATGACCTTCTCGACCGGCTTCTCGACGATCTTCTCGATGACCTGCGGCGTGGGCTGCGCACAGGCGGCCAGCACGGCTCCCGATGCTGCCAGGCCCAGGCCCTTTAGCATCTGGCGACGAGTGATTCTTGCGACGGACATCGTACCTGCCTCCTTGATGAGATATGGGGTGATGAGATCTGGCGAGTCGAATGGTGAAACGGCATGTCTGGCAAATCGGGCGCTGTCTGCAGCGCGCTATCACCTCCTTCGCTGGTGGTCTTCACGCGGATTCGCGCGACACAAGCTCCGTCGGCATGAAGACTGGGGAAACGACTGGTCGGGCATTCTTAGCATCTCAAGCACGCGCGGTCATGGCCTGGCTGCCCGGCGCACGTTTGTCAACCTGTGCCGTGGTAAAGGCGGGATTGACCCAATCCACCAAGAGAAGATCATCGAAACCGATGGCTGCTCGACCGGAAAAAGTGCGAGAGGAAGAACCGCCCGCGTTGACGCCAACGGTTACGCCAACGTGCGAGAAGATTTATATCATGGCTGAGTCAGATTGTCAAGTGGCTTACAAAGCAGCCGCGGCTCGGTTGGGCTCGTGCGCGCCTATCTTCACATTTCCGTTTTGCGCCATTTGGGGCTAGAATGGGCTGAATGGTTGGCAGCATAGCGAAAGGAACCCCCTGAATGCACAGCTCGCAGGATCACTCAACACCGGCGCGCCGCCCCGCCGTGGACGCGCACGATCGTGATATCCTCCGCCGCCTGGCCGAGGAGCAGGCGCGGATCGCCGCGCTGCCGACGCATCGGGAGAAGGCCGAGTTGTGGCGCCGGCTCAACGACCTGGAGCCCGTCCGGCCCATGGTGTGGATCAACGAAATCCCCTGGAACGAGATGAACGTCGGCGATGAGCTGACGTTGCGCTGTGTGGGCGACTTCGCCCGCGGGATCGAAGGTCGGCTGCGGCTGTTGCTTTATCAGTGGCGGCATCTGCCCGCCGACATGGTCGTGGACGGTTCCATCCCGTGCCCGCTGGTCATCCACAGCACCGGTTTTGGCTTGCGCGAGGATGTGGACATCGTCAAGACCGATGAAACCAACGCCGTCGTCTCCCGCCGCTTCCACCCCCACATCGTCAACCCGCAAGATGTCGAGAAGATCAAAATGCCGGTCGTGACGCACGACGTGGCGCAGACCGAGACCAACTACGCGGCGATGTGCGATATCTTTGGCGACATCTTGTCGGTGGTCAAGGTCGGCAAGAAGGGTACCTGGTTTGCGCCGTGGGATGAGCTGATCCGCTGGTGGGGCGTGCAGGAGGCGATGCGTGATCTGGTGGATCGGCCGGAGATGGTCGAGGCGGCGATCTCCCGGCTGGTGGACGCCTACCTGTGCGAGCTGGATCAGTGGGAGGCGCTGAACCTGTTGACGCGCAACGACGACGCCACCCGCATCGGCTCCGGCGGCTTCGGCCACACGGCCGCGCTGCCCGGCCCGGATTTCGACCCGGCGCAGCCGCACACGCATAACCTGTGGGGCTGCGCCACCGCGCAGATCTTCGGCGCCGTCTCGCCGAAAATGCACTGGGATTTCGCCTTGAAGCATGAGCTGCGCTGGCTGGAACGCTGGGGGCTGACCTATTACGGCTGCTGCGAGCCGCTCGATGTCAAGATGGGCATCCTGAAGCGCATTCCGAACCTGCGCAAGGTGTCCACCAGCCCGTGGGTGAACCCCGAGCGGGCGGTCAAAGCGATCGGCGGCCAATACGTCATGTCGCGCAAGCCCAACCCCGCGTGGCTGGCCGAGGACGTCTGGCGGCCCGCCCTGGCCGAAGCCGATCTGCGCGCCTTCCTCGATCGGGCGCGTGGCCTGCCGGTGGAAGTGATCCTCAAGGATATCTCGACCGTGCGCTATCAGCCCCAACGGTTGTGGGAATGGGCGGAGATGGCGATGCGCGTCGTGGAGGAGTATTGGCCGTAAGAGATTCCACAAGCACCCTGAGCGGAGCCTCGCTGTAGTGTGGCGAGGCGCAGTCGAAGGGCGCGGCTGGAATGCCAGAGCCGCATCCTTCGACTGCGGAGCCGCTAACGGCTGCGGCCCTCCGCTCAGGATGCTTGTCATTTATCATCATCACAAGGAGTCAGTCGTCTATGCCAATCAAAATCGCCATGATCGGCGCCGGTTCCATCGGCTTCACCCGCCGCCTGATGCGGGACATCGTCGCGGTGCCGGAGCTGTCCGACACCGTCTTTGCGTTCACCGACATCTCGGAGCGCAACCTGGACATGGTCACGCAGCTCTGCCGCCGTGACCTGGAAGCGGCCGGGCTGCCGGCCAAAGTCGTCTCGACCCTCGACCGCCGCGCGGCCATCGCCGATTGTGACTATGTCGTTTCGATGATCCGCCAGGGCGGATTAGAGGCGTTCCAGCTCGACATTGACATCCCGCTGAAGTACGGCGTGGATCAGTGCGTCGGCGACACCCTCTGCGCGGGCGGCATCATGTACGCCCAGCGCACCATCCCGGCGCTGCTCGGCTTCTGCAAGGACATCCGCGAGGTCGCCAGGCCGGACGCCATCTTCCTGAACTACTCGAACCCGATGGCGATGAACACCTGGGCCTGCAACAAGTACGGCGGCGTCCAGACCATCGGCCTGTGTCACGGCGTGCAGGGCGCGCACTGGCAGATCACGCGCGTGATCGAGCTGTGGGCGAAGCAAGCGGGATTGATCGGCCCGGACGAAACGCTACACCGCCGCGAGGTGGATGTGATCGCGGCCGGGCTGAACCACCAGACCTGGTTCGTCAAGATCCAGTGGCGGGGAATGGACATGGTCCCGCGGCTGTTGGAGCTGTTCGAGGCGCATCCCGAATACGTCAGGACCGAGAAGGTGCGCATTGACGTGCTGCGCCGCTTCGGCTACTACAGCACCGAATCGAACGGCCACCTGAGCGAATATGTGCCCTGGTATCGCAAACGCACCAACGAGATCATGCAGTGGATTGACCTCTCCTCGTGGATCAACGGCGAGACGGGCGGCTATCTGCGGGTGTGCACCGAGGGGCGCAACTGGTTCGAGACCGACTTCCCGCGCTGGCTGCAGGAGCCGCCGTGGGACATCACGACCTTCAAGCGGAGCGAGGAGCACGGCTCCTACATCATCGAGGGGCTGGAGACCGGCCGGACGTATCGCGGGCACTTCAACGTGGTCAACCGCGGCCACATCACCAACCTGCCCGACGGCTGCGTGGTGGAGATCCCCGGCTACGTGGACAAGAACGGCATCAACATGCCGGTGGTGGGCGACCTGCCGCTGGCGTGCGCGGCCACGTGCGCCATCTCGGCGCGCGTGCAGGAGATGGGCATGGAGGCGGCCGTGCGGGGCGATGTGACGCTGCTCAAGCAGGCGATGCTGCACGACCCGCTGACCGGGGCGGTCTGCAACCCCGAAGAGATCTGGCAACTGACCGACGAGATGTTGGCGGCGCAGGCGCGATGGCTGCCGCAATACGCGGCCGAGATCCCCGCGGCCGCCGCCCGCCTGGCCGAAGCCGAGCGCGCCGGCAAGCGCGTCCGCCTGATCGAGACGCAGGGCGCGGCGCGGCTGCACACCCGGACGGTCGAGGAGTTGGCCGCCAACGCCGCAGCCGCACGCGCCAATGCGGATGCGGCGGATAAGGGGAAGATGACGAAGTCGTAGTCGAAGAAAAACGTGACCGGCACGTCGCACGTGCCGGTCACGTGAGCATCCAAGTTCCAGCCTCCAGCCCTCCACTTTCAACGTTTCACGATGTTCCTCATGCGATCATGCGCGCTCAGCGTTAGCCCTTGATGCCCGTGAGCGCAATGCCCTGGACAAACGTCTTCTGCAGGAAGAAGAAGAGCAGGATGATAGGCATCGTGATGAGCACCGAAGCCGCCATCAACAACTCCCACTCGGCGCCATACTGTGAGCGATACTGATAGATGCCCAGGGAGAGGGTATAGAGCTTCTGGTTGTTGAGGTAGATCAGCGGCCCGAGGTAATCGCGCCAGCGCGCGATGAACTCGAAGATGGCGACGGTCGCCAGCGCGGGCTTGGCCAGCGGCAGAATGATCTCCGCGTAGATGCGCAGCTCGCTGGCGCCATCAATGCGCGCGGCCTCCGAAAGCTCCATGGGGATCGTCATAAAGAACTGGCGCAACAGGAAGATGTAAAGCGCGCCGCCGAAGTAATGGGGGATGATCAGCGGCCGGAAGTCGCCGACCCAACCCAGGTTCTTGAATACAATGAAGAGCGGGATGAGGGTCACCTGGAATGGCAACATCAGGGTGGCGACCGTCAGAATGAACAGGAAGTTGCGTCCCGGCCACGGGATGCGCGCCAGGCTGTAGGCGACCAGCGAGCAGGAAAGCAGCGCGCCGACGGTCGCCGCGCCCGCGATGATGAGCGTGTTGCGCAGGTAAAGGAAAAAGTCAATGTAGGTGACGGCGGTCGGGTAGTTGATCCATTGCGGCGGAAACGGGAACAAGATCGGGGGATAAACATAAATCTGTGGCTTCGACTTGAGCGAGGTCGAAAGCATCCACAGGAACGGCAACATGAACAAGAAGGCGGCCGGAATGAGCGCGGCATGGATCATGATGCTGCGAATCGTCTGCCGGATCCGTCTCCTGGTAAGCCTGATGCGCGGCGCCGAAATACGTCCCGGAACCTGCTGAACAATTGTCGCCATGAGTCGGTCAACTCCTCGTCTTGTGCGTCACACACGTCCCCGATTTTTCCCCTGTCATTCTAGGCTTGCTCACCGCCCGCGTAGAAGACCCACAGCCGCGCGGAGCGGAAGACCACCAGGGTGATGATCAGGGTGGTCACGAACAGCAGCCATGCCAGGGCCGAGGCATAGCCCATGTTAAAGTATTGGAACGCCTGCTTGTACATGTTGATCGAATAGAAGAGCGTGCTGTTGGCAGGAAAGCCGGTGCCGCCGGTCATAATATAGGGGATCGCAAAAAATTGGAGCGCGCCGATGATCGAAGTGACCAGGTGGAAGAAGATCACCGGGGTCATCATCGGGATCGTGACATGCCGGAGCCGGCGGAAGAACCCGGCGCCATCCACATCCGCGGCATCGTAAAGATCCTGCGGCACATCTTGCAGGCCGGCCAGATAGAGCACGACCTGCTGCCCGATGATCCACAACGCGAGCAAGATCAGCGTCTGGCGCGCCATCTGTGGGCAGGTCAGCCAGCACAGTCGGTAGATGCCGAGCCATTCAAAGGGTACGTTGACTAAGCCCGATCCCGGTGTAAAGAGATAGATCCAGACCATCGCCAGGGCCACTTCGGGTACCAGGGTAGGCAGGAAGTAGATCGTACGATAGGCGACCTGTCCCTTGATCTTGGCGTTCAGCATGAGCGCCAGGGAAAACGCCAGGATAATGGCGAGCGGGATAGAGACGATGGCGAAGTAGAGCGTGTTGTAGACCGCAGCCCGGAAATCCAGGTCGTTGGTGAACAGTTGGATGTAATTTGTCAGGCCGATCCACCTGGGTGTTTGGACTGCATTGAACTTGGTGAAACTGTAATAAGCCGAGGCGAGCGTAGGATAGATCCAGAACATCAGCAGCCCTATCAGCCACGGCGCCGCAAACAGGATGCCGTTGATCGTATTGCGCGTGCTTTGGCGTATCCGCCGTCGGTGGGGTATTGCAACAGCCGTTGTGCTTGCCATGGAGCTCCTTTGTCGTGCTGGCAGATACGGTATGGAAACGGGGAACGACGTAGCGCAATCTGGCAGATTGCGCTACGTCCTCTTGCAAGACTTCTGCGGCATACCAGGTCACCCGAACAGAGCCTGTACGGGCTTATCCGAAGAAGCCGGCGTCCTGCAGATCCTTGTTGATCGTGTCGTCAATATCCTGCAAGGCCTTCTGAACCGTCTTGGTGCCGTGCGGGATTTCATCGCGGAACGCCTTCACCTGCATGTCCCACAGCTTGCTGCCGAACGGGATCGGCGGCCGAGAGTGCGAGACAGGCAACAGATCCATGAAGATCGCATGCAGCGGATCTGCACGGAAGTATGGGTCTTGGGCGGCTGCCTTGGTTGTCGGGATGTGGTAGGTATCCTTGTTGTACTTCAGCGAGCCCTCCGGTCCGCAGGCGTAAGCGACGAAATCGAAGGCGCTCGCAACATCCTTATAGCCTTTCGGGACCGCCCAGCTCCAGCCGCCGGCCCAACTGGCATGGGGCGCCGGGCCGTCCGGTCCCGGCAGCGGCACGACGCCGAACTTGCCATTCGGTTTGTACTGCTTGGCTTGTGCCACCTTCCAGTCGCCGCTGCAGGTAGTGGCAAACTGTCCCGTCCAGAACCAGTCATTCGGGCCGCTACACGCGCCGCCCGCGCAAGCGGCGATCATGGCATCTACGTCCTGGATGCCGATCTCGGTAACCCAGGCCTTGACGAACTCCATAGCTTTGATGTTGTTGGGGTGAGCGAAGGTGATCTTCTTGGTCTTGGGGTCCTGGAACTCCCCCTTGAACGCGAAGCCCCAGGTATAGAGCCAGGCTTGGTCATAGAGCGGGTGAAAGCCGAAGCGGGTGAGCTGGCCGCCGGCGCCCTTCTTGGTCAGCTTGGCGGCCATCTGCTTCAACTCGTCCAGGGTCTTCGGCGGCTTCTCGGGGTCGAGGCCGACCTCCGTGAAGATTTCCTTATTGTACCAGAGGGCGCGTGTGTCGGTGTCGAAGGGCAGGGCGTAGATTTTCTCCTTGTAGGTCGCTTCGTTCCACGCGAAGTCGAAGTACTGGTCCGCCGTCACACCGACGGACTTGGCAAAGTCCGTGATGTCGGTGAAGAAGCCTTGGTGCGCAAACTGCGGGACCGTGAAGCGGTCGGCGTAGTAGGCGGCTGGGGGCGTGCCGCCGGCGACGGCGGTCAGCAGCTTCTCATCGGCCTGGCTGCCCGCGGTCTGTGCAATGTAGACGAACTCGACCTTGATGCCCTTGGTGTTCTTGCCGTTGTAGAGGTCAATGATTTCCTTTGTGGACCTCTGCGCCACATCGGTCATGCGAGACCACGCCTCCAAGTTCTTGACTTCCTTGGCGGCGGGCTGGGCTGCTGGCGCCGCGGGCGCCGTCGTAGCTGCCGGCGCGGCGGGCGCGCTGGGAGCTTGGGCCGGTACACAGGCCGCTACCGCTACTGTGCTGGCTGCAATGCCTGTGTACTGAAGAAACCGACGTCTCGAAAGCTTCTGCTTCATAGGTATAACCTCCTTTTGAGCAGAAAAACAGATGGATGTGAGACTGACGACGATGTACACCACACTGACACAGCGGAAGATCGGTTGTCGTGCGTCGGGCGCGAACCCATTTCGACAACGTCAGGGGGGATCAATACGTTGATAGCGCAGCGGCCAAATGGTCAGCTATCAGCGTGCCTTGCCGACTCTGACGGTGCATATCATAGTACGATTTGTATAATCTGTCAAGTCCCGCTGTGTGACAGGCAGCGATTCCAAATCGCTGGTGTGACAGGCGCGCGGCTTGACAAGGAAGGCACTCTGGGCGATAATCATGATAGTCGGTTGTTCGATTTGGTTCCTCGTCACACAAGTGGCCCATATGCTTCACCCCATGAAAGGAGGTGATCGGCAAGACAATGAATAGTCGTCGGTCGTTCTTCTCGTTACCCCATCATTTTCAGAAGGAAGGAGATCGAGCATGAAGCGTTCACTGAGCATCATCGGCATCCTCACCGTCCTTTCTCTACTCCTGACCACGTGCGCGGCGCCTACACCGCAGGTGGTGGAGAAGGTGGTGAAGGAAACGGTCGTCGTCGAAAAACCGGTCGAGAAGGTCGTCGAGAAAGTCGTCGAGAAGCCGGTCGAAAAGATCGTCGAGCGCAAGGTCGAGGTGACGCCCGTCGCCACCCCCGCGCCGACCGAACTGAGCGGCATCCTCATCGTGGGCCGCGGCGGCGATAGCGTCGGCCTGGACGTTGGCCCGCAGACCGACGGCGAATCATGGCGCGTGATCGGCGAGATCAACGAGCCACTGATCCGCCAGGAAGGCATCAGCACCAAGATCATCCCCGCGTTGGCCGAACGTTGGGAGACCAAGGATAGCCAGACGTGGATCTTCTATCTGCGCAAGGGTGTCAAGTTCCACAACGGCAACCCGTTCAACGCCGAGGTCGTCAAGTGGAACATGGACCGCTGGCGGGACAAGAACAACAAGTTCCGCTTCGGCAAGACCTTCGAGTATTACGACTCCGAGTTCGGTGAGGAATCAGCGATCACCGATGTGAAGGTCGTGGATGAATACACCGTTCAGCTCACGCTGAAACAGCCGTCCTCAGTACTGTTAGCCAAACTGTCTCTGAGCGGCGTATTCTCGATGGTTGACCCCAAAGAGATCGAGAAGCAGGGCGACAAGTACGGCACGCCGGCCAGCAAGCCGATCGGCACCGGGCCCTTCAAGTTCGTCGAGTGGGTGAAGGACGACCACATCACCCTCGAGCGCAATACTGAATGGTGGGGCGGCGCGCCGCGCCTGGCCAAGTTGATCTTCCGCTCAATCCCCGACAACTCGGCGCGCTTCGCCGAGCTGAAAGCCGGCACAGTGCAACAGGCCGATCTGGCCCAGACCGATCTACCGGCGGCGGCCAAAGACCCGAACCTCACAGTCTATGTGCGCCCGTCGCTCAGTACCGGCTACATCGCCTTCCAGCAATGCACCAAGCCGTTCGACCAACTCGAAGTGCGTCAGGCTATTGCGCATGCGGTCAACTGGGGCGCGCTGATTAAGCCGTTCTACGGCGAGTATGGTGAGTTGGCCGGTTCCTTCCAACCTCCCGCCATCTTGGGCTCCAACCCAGACGTCAAGCCGTATGAATACAACCCCACCAAGGCCAAGGAATTGCTGGTCAAGGCCGGGCTGCCTAACGGCTTCGAGACCGAGTTCTGGTATATCCCGGTGATCCGTGGCTACTTCCCCGACTCGAAGGCCATCGGCGAGGCGATCGCGGCCGATCTCGCCAAGGTGGGCATCAAGGTCAGCCTGAAGACCAAGGACTGGGGCGCGTACCTGGAAGACCGCAACAACGGCAAGTTCCCGATGTGGATGCTGGGCTGGGGTTCCGACAACGGCGATCCCGACAACTACCTGGGCTGGCACTTCTACCATGACATCGGCAAGCCGCGAAAGGAAGACTGTTACCCCAACGACAAGGTAGCGCAACTCCTGCTCGATGGCCGGAAAGAGGCGGATCAGGCCAAGCGCGAGAAGATCTACCAGGAAGCCGAGATGCTGATCCACAATGACGTCCCGCGCGTCCCCGTGGTTTGGGCCAAGACTGTCACCGTCTTCCGCACCGAAGTCAAGGGCTACGTGCCTGTTGTGTTCCGATCGTGGTACGAGAACCTCTGGCTAACGAAGAAGTAGCGAATAGCAAATTGCAAATAACAAATGGTTGACAGCGGTTTGTAATTTGCATCAAGCAACTGGCGATCAGAGGTGAGATACTTCGCCCCTGATCGCCGACCACTGACTCCTGACCCCTGTCCTGGAGCTCGCCTTGGCACAATACATCATTCGCCGCCTGCTGGCTCTGATCCCCGTGCTTTTCGGCGTATCTCTCGTCGTCTTTTTTCTCATCCGGATGATCCCTGGCGATCCTGTTGTGGTGATGCTCGGTGAGAAGGCCCGGCTCGAGGACGTGGAGCGCGTGCGCCATGAGATGGGCCTCGATCGGCCGGTCTATATCCAATACTTCGAGTGGATGGGTCGCATTTTGCGCGGCGATCTCGGCAAATCCATCATCGGCTATACGCCGGTGATTGACGAACTGAAACAACGGCTGCCTGGCACGATCGAGATGGTAATCGTCGGCCTGATCATTGGCGTCACGGTCGGCGTGGGCATCGGCATCATTTCAGCCATCAAACAGAACTCCTGGATTGACATCGGCACCATGTTCGCGGCGCTGATCGGCGTTTCCATGCCGATCTACTGGCTGGCGCTCATGCTCATTTACGCGCTGGCGGTCAATCGCAAGATCTTTCCGCCGAGCGCCCGGCTCGATGTAGACCTGACCGTCGTCCGCCACACCGGCTTTATGCTGGTAGACACCCTGCTGATGGGCGACCTCAAACTCTTCGCCAACGCCGTGTGGCACCTGATCCTGCCCTCGGCCGTGCTCAGCACAACGATTATGCCGATCCTCGCCCGTCTGACGCGCTCCAGCATGTTGGAGGTGATGCGCCAGGATTATGTGCGCACCGCGCGCGCCAAGGGCGTTACCGAGCAGATCGTGATCATCCGCCACGCGCTTAAAAACGCGCTGCTGCCGGTGGTCACGGTGATCGGCCTGCAACTGGGCGGCCTGCTGGGCGGCGCGATCCTGACCGAGACGATCTTTTCGTGGCCCGGCATGGGCCTGTGGACCTACCGTGCCATCCTGGCCCGCGATTATCCCATTGTCCAGGGCGCGGTGCTCGTCAGCGCGACGATTTATGTGTTCGTAAACTTGATTGTGGATATTTCGTATGCGTATTTGGATCCACGGATTCGGTACAGGTAACTTGGTGGATTTAAGGATTTGTATGACCACTGACTCACTTACACTCACTGACACCCAACTCACCCCCCGCCGCTCGCGTGGGCTATTTCGCGATGCGGTGCGCCGGCTGTTTGCCAGTTGGAACGGCCGCGTGGGACTGGCGGTCGTCGGCTTCATCGCGCTCGTTGCCATCGGCGCGCCGATCGTCAACCCATACGATCCATCCACCGACTCCAACCTGGCCGAATCGCGGCAGCCGCCGTCGGCCCAACACTTTTTCGGCACCGACCGCTTGGGCCGCGATATGCTGCGGCGGATCGCGCACGGCGCACGCATCTCGCTGACGGTGGGGCTGGCGGTGGTGGCGGGCGCCAGCGCGATGGGCGTCACCTTGGGTATGTTGTCGGGCTACCTGGGCGGCAAGGCCGATACCGTGATCATGCGGGTGATGGACGTATTGCTGGCGTTCCCAGGCATCCTGCTGGCGATCGCGATCGTCGCGGTGCGCGGGCCGGGGTTGCTGAACACGATGCTTGCAGTGGCCGTAGTCGGCATCCCCGGCTATGCACGCGTCATGCGCTCGATGGTGCTCTCCTTGCGCGAGCGCGAATACGTGGTCGCCGCACGCATGGTGGGCACGCGCGACCGCCGCATCATGTTCCGGCACATCTTCCCGAACAGCATGTCGCCGCTGATCGTCCAGGCCACGCTGGGCATCGGCGGCGCGATCCTCTTTGCGGCCGCGCTGGGCTTCCTGGGCCTGGGCGCGCAGCCCCCCCTCCCCGAATGGGGCGCGATGATCAGCGACGGCATCCCCTTCCTGCGCACCGATCCGCACATGGTCTTCTTTCCGGGCTTTGCCATCATGATCACCGTGCTCGGCTTCAACCTGCTCGGCGACGGCCTGCGCGATGCCCTGGATCCGCAGCAGACCATCAAGTAAAGCGGGCCGCGGATGAACACGGATCAACGCAATTTCTTTCCTTCTATCCGCGTTGATCCGCGCATATCCGCGGCCCATTCTCTTAGCAGGATGTTGTACTCGGCGCGCAATAATGGATGAAGAGAGGCATATGAACTCAAACGATCTGTTAACGCTCGACCGCGCCATCTGCGGCGCGATTTGGGCCAGCGACGCTGCGGCGCGTCACCTGGAGCAGCTTTGCCAGGAGTGTAACGGCCGCTTTGCCGGCAGCGCCGACTATCGCCGCGCGGCTGGGATGGTGGCCGGTTGGTGGCGCGAAATCGGCCTGGCCGATGTGCGGCTGGAGCCATTCCCCTTCACCGCCTGGGAACGCGGGCGCGCCAGCCTCAGCCTGACCGCGCCCGCGGCGCGCGGCTACCCGTGCCTGGCGCTGCCCTACGCGCCCGCGTGCAACCTGGAGGCCGAGGCGATTGACCTGGGCTATGGGCTGGAGGCGGACGTGAACCGCGCCGGCGATGCGATCCGCGGGAAGATCGCGCTGGTGAAAAACGGCGGGCCGGCCGGGACCCGCCCCGAACACCGGCTCCAAAAATACGCTCGCGTCAAGGCGGCCGGCGCGGCCGCGTTCCTCTTCGTGGACGACCAGCCAGGGATGCTCCCACCCACCGGCAGCCTGGTCTTCGTCCAGGATGGCCCGCTCGATCAGGCGTTGCCGAGCGCCGGCATCCCCTGCGAGGCCGGCCAAGACCTGGCGCGCTGGGCCAAGGCGGGCGCGTCGCTACGGCTGCGGCTCCAGTTGGAGAACCGGCTGTGGCGGAGCGAGTCGTGGAATGTGATGGGGGAGCTTACGCGCCCTTCGACAGGCTCAGGGCCCGAGATCATCGTTAGCGGGCACCTGGACGGCCATGACATCGCCCAGGGCGCGATTGACAACGCGTCGGGCATCGTCGCGCTGACGGAGGTCGCCCGCAGCCTGATCGCCCACCGCGACCAGATACGCCACGTGGTGCGCTTCGTCGCGTTCGGCGCGGAGGAGCTGGGGATGCTCGGCTCCTACGCCTATGTGCAGCAACACTTGGCCGAACTGGACGCCCTGCGCTTCGTCTTCGACCTGGACTGCGTCGGCGCGGGGAACCGGGTGGGGTTCAGCCTCCAGGATTGCGGCGAGCTGGCGCCGCTGTTCCAGCAGATGGGCCAGGAGTTGGCGACCGACCTCGACGTGGGCGAATCCTTGGCGCCATTCTCCGACCAATTTCCCTTCACCGTCCAGGGGATCCCGTCGGCCTTTATCCACACGAGCGGCGAGAAGGGGCCGCGCGGCTGGGGCCACACCGCGGCCGACACTCTCGATAAGGTGAGCGTGCAGGCGATCCGGCTGGCCGCCGCGGCCGTGGCGCGCCTGGTCCTGCGCGTGGCCGCCGACGCGGTCCCCTGGCCAGGCCGCCGGCGCACGCCCGACGAAGTCAAGGCGACGCTGCAAGCCCAGGGCACGGAGCCGTTGCTGCGCGCGGAGGGACAATGGCCGTTCGGATGAGCAATATGGCAGTCCTGTAATGTGAGTCTATCCTGCCTCATGTCCCAAAAGGAGATCCTATGTCAAAACTAATTTCTGCCGACATCATCACCAACGGCGCCCGCATCCACTACTACCGCACCGAGAAGACTGCGGCGACGCGGCCCTGGCCGGCGCTCGTCCTGCTGCACGGCATCACCGATTCCGGCCTCTGCTGGCCGCGCGTGGTGAACGCGCTGGCGGGCGAATACGACATGATCTTGCCCGACGCGCGCGGGCATGGTCTGTCGGACAAGCCCGCCACCGGCTATGCGCCGCAGGATCACGCCGCGGACGTGGCCGGGCTGATCCGCGGCCTGGGGCTGGCGCGGCCGGTCTTGATCGGCCACTCGATGGGCGCGGGCGTCTCCGCCACAGTCGCCGCGCTCTACCCCGACCTGATCGCCGGCGTGATTCTCGAAGATCCGCCCTGGCGCGCTGGCGCGGACGAAGGCGCGCCCCAGGAGCAGGCTGCGCGGGCCGCCACCTGGCGTGCGGAGATCATCGAGCGCAAGACCATGCAGACGGCAGACCTCATCGCACAGCGCAAACGCGAACAGCCCAAATGGGCCGACGAAGAGTTCACCGATTGGATCGTCGCCAAGCAACAGGTCAGCCCGGAGGTGACGCAGTACATCACCGCGTCGCGCCGCCCCTGGCGCGAGATTGCGCCGCGCATCGTCTGCCCCGCGCTGCTCATCAGCGCAGACGTGGCCGAAGGCGCGATTGTCTCGCCGGAATCCGCCGCCGAGGCCGCCCGGTTGATGCCGCAGGGCCGCGTCGTGCACATCGCGGGCGCGGGCCACAACATCCGTCGCGACCAATTTGCGGCATACATGACGGCGGTCAGGGAGTTCTTGGCTGAAAGGGTGTAGGCTTCAGCAAGATCAACATCATTGCCCACGGATAGAAGGGAACACCGATGGCTTCCGAAGCTGGCGGCCGGCGGCATCCGTGTTCTGTTCCATCAGTGAGATACCATGTGGATACATTGCCTGACGGAGGAAGCCATGTCAGAACCATTGTTGGGCACCGATCTCATCACCCAAGTCGCGATCATCACCAGCGACATCGAGGCGAAGGCCCGCGCGTGGGCCGAGCTGCTGGGCGTGCCCGTGCCCGAGGTGCGCATCACCGGACCACAGGAGGAGACCCAGGCGCAATACAAGGGCCAGCCGACTCAGGCCCGCGCCAAGCTGGCGTTCTTCAAGCTCGGCCCGCAGGTCTCGCTGGAATTGATCGAGCCGATTGACCGGCCGAGCACGTGGGGCGATCAGCTCGATCAGCACGGCGACAGCCTGCACCACATCGCGTTTCGCATCAAGGGGATGGGCGAGAAGCTGGCGCTGCTCGACGGCCTGGGCGTCCCGCTGGTGCAGAAGGGGGAGTACAAAGGCGGGCGATACGCGTATGTGGACGGGATCGCGAAGCTGGGCGCGACGCTGGAGTTGCTGGAGAACGATTGAGCGAAGCAGCAAATTGCAAATTGCAAATTGCGCGCCCAGAAGGCGAGAGATTATGTCGCAACATGACATCTACCGAGCTGTGTATCATTTCACGCCCTCGGTGAATTTCATCAACGACCCGAACGGGCTGGTGTTCTTCCGGGGGGAATACCATCTGTTTTACCAGTACAACCCATTCGGCGACCGGTCGGCGCACAAGTGCTGGGGGCACGCGGTCAGTTCGGATCTGGCGCGCTGGGAGCATCTGCCGGTGGCGCTGTGGGAGGATGAGGCCGGGCAGATCTTTTCCGGGAGCGCGGTCGTGGATTGGGCCAACACGAGCGGTTTCGGCGGCCCGGATGCGCCGGCCCTGGTCGCGATCTACACGGCGCATACCCCAACCGAGGAAACCCAGCACATCGCCTTCAGCACGGACGCCGGCCGCGCCTGGACGAAATACGCCGGCAATCCGGTGATCGCCATCGGCTCGCGCAACTTCCGCGATCCGAAAGTGCTGTGGCATGAACCGACGCGGCGCTGGATCATGGTCACGGTGTTGGCCGATCTGCATCGCGTGCGCTTCTACGGCTCGCCGGATTTGCGCCATTGGACGCACCTCAACGACTTCGGGCCGGCCGGGTCCGCCGACGGGGTGTGGGAGTGCCCGGACCTCTTCCCGTTGGCCGTCGAGGGCGCCGAGGGCGAGGCGCGCTGGGTGCTCAAGGTGGATGTCGGCAGCCACAATCTGCCGACCAACGAGGGCGCGCAGTACTTCGTGGGCCGCTTCGACGGCGTGTGTTTCACCAACGACAACCCGCCGGAGCTGGCGCTCTGGGCCGACGCCGGCCGTGACTTCTACGCCGTGCAATCGTGGTCAGACATCCCCGCGGCCGATGGCCGGCGGCTGTGGCTGGCCTGGCTGAGCAACTGGCACTACGCCAACATCACCCCCACGGCCCCGTGGCGCGGGATGATGACGATCCCACGCGTGGTGACGCTGCGCCGCACGCCGGTCGGGCTGCGGCTGGCGCAACGCCCCGTCGCCGAGCTGGAAGCGTTGCGCCGGACACATTTCGGTCGCGCCGGGCTGCCGGTCAGCGAGGCGAACCGACAGCTCCAGGCCGCCGGGCTGGCGGGCGATGCCCTGGAGATCATCGCCGACTTCCGATTGGACACCGCGACTGAGATCGGGCTGCGCGTGCGCGTGGGATCTGCTGAGGCGACGGTGATCGGCTACGACGTGGCGGCGCAACACCTCTGCGTGGACCGCTCACAGTCTGGCAATGTCGGCTTTTCGTCGGGCTTCCCCGGCCGGCGCACCGCGGCGCTTCCACAGGCCGAGGGCCGGGTGCGGCTGCATGTCTTCGTGGATCGCTGCTCGGTCGAGGTCTTCGGCGGCGCCGGCGAAGCCGTGTTGACCGACCTGATCTTCCCTTCTCCCGACAGCCAGGGGCTTGAGGTGTACAGCGCGGCCGGCGAGGCGGGCGCTGACGCGCTGCTCGAGCGGCTGGACATCTGGCGCTTGGAGCAAACATGACGAACACCCCACGCGATCTGGTCAAGCAGACCCTCGAATTCCGCTCCCCGGCGCGCGTCCCGCGGCAGTTGTGGACGCTGCCGTGGGCAAAGAACAACCATCCCGAAAAGCTGGCCGAAATCCAGCGCCGCTTCCCGGATGACATCGTCGGCGCGCCATCGTGCCTGCGCGTCCAGCCGCACACAGAGGGCGATCCCTACGTGGTCGGGACATTCCTGGATGAGTGGGGCTGCGTCTTCCACAACATCCAGGCCGGCGTTCACGGCGAGGTGAAGGAGCCGGCGCTCCCCGACTGGGAGCGGGCCAGCGAAATCCGCTTCCCGAAAGAGCGGCTCACCGTGGACATAGACGCCGTCAACGCGTTTTGCCGCAGCTCCGACAAGTTCATCATCGCGGGCACGTGCCCCCGGCCGTTCGAGCGGCTCCAATTCTACCGCAACTCCGCCAATCTCTACACCGACCTGGGCGAAGCCCGACCCGAGATGCTGGCGTTCCTCGGCCGGCTGCACGAGTTCTATATGCAAGAGCTGGAGCTTTGGGTGCAGACCGAGGTGGACGCGCTGACCTTCATGGATGACTGGGGCGCGCAGCGCGGCCTGCTGATCTCGCCCGCGATGTGGCGCCGGCTCTTCAAGCCGCTCTACAAGGACTACATTGACATCGCCCACCGGTACGGCAAGACGATCTTCATGCATTCCGACGGCTTCATCACGCCGATCATCGGCGACCTGGTGGAGCTGGGGCTGGACGCCCTCAACTGCCAACTCTTCACGATGGACATCGAGGAGTTGGGCCGGCGCTACGCGGGGAAGATCACCTTCTGGGGCGAGATGGATCGCCAACACCTGCTGCCCGCCGGGACGCCGGCCGACATTGATCGGGCCGTCCGCCGGGTGAAGGACGCGCTCTGGCGGGTGGGGGGCTGCATCGCGCAATGCGAATTCGGGCCGGGCGGCCGGCCCGAGAATGTGTATCAGGTATACAAAACGTGGGAAGAAATCGTCTAAGGAGCCATCACATGGTCGCAAAAGTCCCCGTCGGCATCATCGGTTGCGGCAACATCAGCCCGGCCTACATCAAGGGCTGCCGCATGTTCGAAATTCTGGATCTGGTCGCGGTCTCCGACATTGATATGTCGCGCGCCCAGAACCGGGCTGCGGAGTTCAACGTCCCGGCCGCCTGCACTGTCGAAGAATTGCTGGCCAGGCCCGACGTCAAGATCATCATCAATATCACGACCCCCAAGGCGCACACGGCGGTCAACCTGGCAGCCATCGCCGCAGGCAAAAACGTCCACTGCGAGAAGCCGCTGGCGGTGGATCGCAAGGACGGCGCAAAGGTGATCGCGGCCGCCAAGGAGAAGGGCGTCCTCGTCGGCTGCGCGCCCGACACCTTCTTCGGCGCGGGCATCCAGACCTGCCGCAAGCTGATTGACGACGGCTGGATCGGCTACCCGGTCGCGGCCACGGCCTTTATGACCTGCCACGGTCACGAAGGGTGGCATCCCGACCCGGAGTTCTACTACGAAGTCGGCGGCGGGCCGATGCTCGACATGGGGCCGTACTACCTGACCGCGCTCGTCAACCTGATGGGGCCGATCAGCCGCGTCACCGGCTCGGCGCGCATCACCTTCCCGGAGCGCGTGATCGGCAGCCAGCCCAAGAAGGGCAAGCGCATTACCGTCGAAGCCGCCACCCATGTCGCGGGCGTCATGGACTTCGCCTCCGGCGCGGTCGGCACGATCATCACCAGCTTCGATGTCTGGTCGGCCAACCTGCCGCGCATCGAGGTCTACGGCAGCCAAGGTTCCCTTTCTGTCCCCGATCCGAACACCTTCGACGGGGTCGTGAAGGTGCGGCGGGCCGGCGCGCAGGATTGGAGCGAAATCCCGCTGATGTTCCCCTATGTGGAGAACAGCCGCGGCATCGGCGTGGCCGACATGGCCTACGCGCTCACGACCGGCCGGCCACATCGCGCCAGCGGCGCGCTCGCCTACCACGTGCTCGACGTGATGCAGGCGTTCGATGACGCGTCGGTCGCCGGCAAGCACATCGCGATCAGCAGCGGCGTGCCCCAGCCCGCGGCGTTACCGTTGGGGTTGCGGCACGGGACGCTGGACGAGTAGTCCTCCGGTTGCATTTCGCTGAATCACAAACCTATCCCACAACAGAGGCACAACACATGAAAAAAGCACTCATCGTCTGGGGCGGCTGGAACGGCCATGAGCCAAAGCAGTGCGCCGATCTCTTTGCGCCCATCTTGCAGGCCAAGGGCTTCGCTGTCGAGGTCTCGGACACGCTCGATGTGTATCTCGACAAAGTGAAGATGGAGGCGCTGAGCCTGATCGTCCCGGTGTGGACCATGGGCACGATCACCCGCGAGCAGCAGAACGGGCTGCTGGACGCGATCCGGGGCGGGGTCGGTGTGGCCGGCTGGCATGGCGGCATGGGCGATTCGTTCCGCAACAACACCGAGTATCAGTTCATGGTCGGCGGCCAGTGGGTGTCACACCCCGACGGCATCACCGACTACGAAGTGAACATCATCAACCACACCGACCCGATCACCGCCGGCATCCCCGACTTCAAGATGCACTCCGAGCAGTACTACATGCACGTGGATCCGGGCAACGAGGTGCTGGCGACCACGACCTTCAACACGCCGAAGTACCCGTGGGTGAACGGCACGGTGATGCCGGTCGTCTGGAAGCGGGTCTGGGGCGCGGGCCGCGTCTTCTACTCCTCATTGGGCCACGTCGCCAAGGATTTCGAGGCGCCCGAGGCGCTGGAGATCCAGATTCGCGGCTCGCTCTGGGCCGCGCGCTGACGACGTAACGCAATCGGGTGTGTTTCAGTTTGGAGGCGCGCCGTCATTGCGAGCGGAATCCGGCATGGTTTTCGCCGGATGGAGCGAAGCAATCCCCTGGGCGGGAGAGATTGCTTCGTCCTAAAGGATGCTGCGCAATCGCAAACGGCGCTCCTCGCAATGACCGCCCCAAAGTTGAAACACACCCAACGCAATCCGCCGGATTGCGCCACGATGACCGGAACGCAGGCGATGCAGCCATCTCCCAGAGTGATGGGCATCGTCTGCGTTCCCATCTCGCCGCACCCCGGCCACTCACGTATCACGTTTGACGCTTCACATCTCACGCTTCACGAGGTCACCGCCATGTCTCCCACCCTCGACACCATCACCCAGGCCATCCAGGCCAAGATCACCGCCCTGCGCGGCCCGCTGACGCTGCGCAAGTGGCGCTTCAAGCTCGGCGCGGGCCGCCGCGCGGCCAGCCCGCGCTACGACGACAGCCGCTGGCAGACGATCACATTGATGCACAGTTGGTCCTCCCTCGACGGCGAGGCGTGGTTCCGCGCGACCGCCGACCTGCCCGCCGAGATCGCGGGCATCGGGTTGACCGGCGCCCGGCTGGAGCTGGACATCTTCCTGCCGATCGGCGCCGGGGTTTATGTCAACGGCGTCGAGCGGTATCGGGAGCCATCGTGGGCCGACACTCGCGCCGTGCCGCTGCTCCTCGATGAAAATCTGCAACCCGGCCGGCCGCTGGCGCTGACCGTGCGCTGCAACGCCGGCGATGGCTTCGGCCTTTTCCTCTGGGCCAACCTGCGCGCCAGCACGGTGGATCAAGCCATCTTCGATCTGGACACCGTAGCCGGGCAGATGACCTTCACGCATTTCATGGCGGAGCAAGCCGGGGATCTGACAACCTGGGCGCAAGCGGCCGCCAGCCTCGACCTGGCCGCGCTGGCGGCAAACGACTGGCCCGCCTGGGGCGCCAGCGTGGCCGCCGCGCGGGCGCATCTGGCGCCCTTTGCGACGCGCGCCAAAGAATACACCGCACACCTGATCGCGCACAGCCACATTGACATGAACTGGCTCTGGCCGATGGCGGAGACGGTCGAAGTGTGCCAGCGCGACTTCAAGGCGATGGACGGCCTGATGGCGCGCTACCCCGAATTCCGCTTCTCACAAAGCCAGGCCGCCACCTACCGGGCCGTCGAGGAGACGCAGCCCGCGCTGTTCGAGCGTATGAAGGCGCGCATCGCGGCCGGCCAATGGGAGGTCACGGCCAACACCTGGGTGGAGGGCGATCTGAACACCGCGTGTGGCGAGGCGTTGGCGCGCCAACTGCTGCACGCCCGGCGCTACATCGGCGAGAAGTTCGGCGTCGCGCCCCTCATCTGCTGGGAGCCGGACACCTTCGGCCACCCGGCGACCATGCCGCAGATCCTCGCCAAAAGCGGCATCCGCTACTACTATTTCTGCCGCGCCGGCAAGCGCCACCCGCTCTTCTGGTGGGAAGGGCTGGACGGCTCGCGCGTGTTGGCGATGCAAGACCTGCGCGGGTACGGCGGCGAAGTCCGGCCGTCGGACGTCGTCGGCAGCGTGCTCGACTGCGCGCGGCCCTATGGCATGCGGCGCGGCATGTTCGTGTATGGCGTCGGCGATCACGGCGGCAGCGGCACCGCGCGCGACATCGAGGCGGCGCGCGCCATCAACGCGACGACCTTCCTCCCGCGCGCCGAGCCGAGCGCAGCCGTCCCCTTCTATCAGCGCGCCCAGGCCGAGGTGGAGGGCGACCCCGACCGCCTGCCCATCGTCCGCGGGGAACTCAACACCGTCTTCGAGGGGTGCTACACCAGCCACGCCGACATCAAGCGGCTGAATCGCGCATGGGAGAATGGCCTGCTGACCGCCGAAGCGACGGCGACCGTGGCGCATCTGCTGAGGGGCGCGGCCTACCCGTTGGCCGAGTTGGCCGAAGCCTGGCGCACCGGCTGCTTCCATCAGTTCCACGACATCTTGTGCGGCTGCGCCATCGGCGTCACCTATCGGGAGGCGGCCGAGCGGCTGGGCGCAGTGCTGGCGCTCGCTGGGCGCACGACGGCGGACGCGCTGAACGCCATCGCCGCGGCCACCGACACCGGAGAGGGCGCTGGCCCACGCGTCGTCGTCTTCAACCCGCTCGGCTGGCCGCGCGAGGATATTGTGCGCGTCCCGCTGGCGCAGTTGGGCGGCGACGCCCCGGACTGGCTGGCCGATGACGCCGGGCAGCGCACGCCGGCCCAGGTCTGCGGCGACGAGCTCGTCTTCGTCGCGACGGATGTGACCGCGTTCGGCGTGCGGGTCTTCCGGCCGGCCGACGCGCCTTCCGCCGACCCAGTGGCCCTGGCGCAAGCCGATGCGGCGGAGAACTCGCTCGAAAACGGCCTGCTCAAGCTGCGCGTGCACCCCGCGTCGGGCGCGCTGGATCGCCTGATGGACCTGGCGACCGGCCGCGATCTGGGAGGGCCGTGGGCGGGCTGGGGACCAGAGGCGAAGACCAACGCCGGGATGCTCAACCGGCTGCAGATCCTCTGGGAGCAGCCGCACGGTATGTCGGCCTGGAACATCGGCGACATCACCCGTGTGGATCACCTGATCACCGGCGCTGAAGTGAAGGTTATCGAGTCCGGCCCGGTGCGCGCGACCATCGAAGTGCGGCGGCGCTTCCTGAAATCGGCGCTGACGCAGCGGATCGTGCTCTGGCGCGGACTGCGCCGCGTGGATTTCGAGACCGAGGTGGATTGGCACGAGCGCGGCAGCGCGCACGCCGACGCGCCGATGCTACGTGCGACTTTTGCGCCCTACTTCGGCCCGACCGACGCCACGTTCGAGATCCCGTTCGCCGGCCTCCAGCGCGCCGCCGACGGCCGGGAGGTTCCGGCGCTGCGTTGGGCTGACATTTCCGAATGTATGAGCGGACGGCCGTCCGCCCATACAGCCCCGGCCGCGGGCCTGTCGCTGCTCAACAACTGCAAGTACGGCCATCAGGCGCATGGCAACACATTGGGCCTGACCCTGGTGCGCGCGTCCTACGAGCCGGACGTGAACCCGGACGAGGGGCTGCACCGCTTCACCTACGCGCTCTACCCCCACGCGGGGGATTGGCGGGAGGCCGGGACCGAACGCCAGGCGGCCGGGCTGAACCAGCCGTTGCTGGCGGTCGTGACAGACGGCCACCGTGGCGACCTGCGGCCCGGCCAACCGGGCATCACCTGCGATGCGCCCCATGCGATCATCTCCGCGCTCAAGCTGGCGGAGGATCAGCCGGCCGGCGGGGACGCCGTCATCGTGCGGGTCTACGAATCGCACGGTCGGGCCGGCGAAGCGACCCTGCGCGCCGCGTGGCCAATCCGAGACGCCGCGGAGGTCAACCTGATCGAGCAGCCGGAGGCGCCACTGGCCCAGGATGACCGCGGCGTCGTGCTCCCGCTGCGCGCGCACGAGATCAAGACGACCAGGCTGCTCCTGTGATCGTTGTGCTTGACAAAACGCTCGAAAACTGATACAAGCCGTGATAAGATCATCTTCAGATACAGAATGGAGGAGACCATGAACCGCCTGTTCAGACTGATCGTGTTCGTCGCGTTGGCAACCAGCCTGCTCGCGGCGTGCGCCCCCGCGCCCGCGCCGGCCGCTCCCCAGGCGCCCGAGAAGCCGGCCGCCGCCGAGGCGCCCAAGCCCGCCCCCACCGCGGCGACCAAGGCCCCGGAGCCGACCAAAGCGCCGGCGCCCGGCGGGACCTTCATTGACGCCAGCTTCGCCGATGCCGTGTCGTTCCAACCGCTGCTTACCTCCGACAGCGCGTCCAGCAGCTACCAGGCGTTGGTCTGGGCCGGCCTGACGCGCATTGACCCGAAGACCCTCGAGATCGTCGGCGTGATGTATGAAGGCAAGCCGGCCATCTCGGCCGACGGCGCGAAACTGACCTGGAAGCTCCGCAAGGATCTGAAGTGGAGCGACGGCAAGCCCATCACCGCCCAGGATGTGATCTTCACCTGGCAGAAGATGATGGACGAGAAGGTCAAGTTCATCTACCGCAAGACGTATCAGGACTCCTTCACCGAAGTCAAGGCGCTCGACGACTACACCGTCGAATACACCCTCAAGGTCCCCGGCTATTGCCCGGCGGTCGTCAACAGCGGCCTGGTCGCGCCGCAGCCCAAGCACGTCTTCGAGAGTCTGGATATCAACACGGCCGAGGTCAACACCAAGCCGGCCGTCACCAGCGGCGCGTTCAAGTTCAAAGAATGGACGAAGGATGACCACTTCACGGCCAGTCCCGGCTACGCCGGCTTCGTCCGCGGCCTGCCCAAGCTGGAGGGCTATACCTACCGCATCGTGAAGGATAACACCGTCCAGACGCAGTTGTTCAAGACGCAGGATGTGGACGTCGCCTACCCTGACCCGGTTGACTGGGATGAGGTCAGCAAGCTGCCGCACGCGCAACCGGTCGCGTACTACTCGGCCACCGGCGCAGGCTGGACCTACATCGGCTTCAACCTGCGCAACGCGCTCCTGGCCGACAAGGCGCTGCGCCAGGCGATTTCCACCGCTATCAACAAGAAGGAGATGGTGGACACCATCCGGCTGGGCCACGCCAAGCCGCAATTTTCGATGCTGCCCTCTTCGTCGTGGGCCGCGGCCGATGAGAAAGAGCTGCCGAAGTTTGATTTCGACGCGGCCAAGGCCAAGAAGATGCTCGATGACGCCGGCTACAAGCCCGGCGCCGACGGCATCCGCGTCAGCAAAGATGGCAAGCCGCTCAAATTCCGGCTGCACTACAACTCCGGCAACAAGCAGCGCGAGCAGATCGCCATCATCACCCAGCAATACCTGAAGGATGTCGGCATCGCCACCGAGGTGATCGCCGAGGAGTGGAACGCCTATCTGGATCGCGTCAACAAGACCTACGACATGGACATGTATATCCTGGGCTGGGTCGGCGGCTATGATCCTTCCAGCACTAAGAACATCTGGGCCTCGGATGGCGGCCAGAACTCCACCGGTTACAAGAATCCGAAGGTGGACGAGCTCTTCAAGAAGGCCGAGGCGGTTCCTGGCTGCGCCCAAGCCGAACGCAAGGCGCTCTACGTCGAGATCCAGAAGGTCATCGCCGAGGATCAACCGTACATCTTCCTGTACACCAACGAAAACCTGAACGTCTACAACCAGCGCGTCGGCCTCTTGCCCCTCACCGGGCTGGGCGTGACATACAACATCGAAGAGTTGAGCATCAACCCGCAAGCGAAGAAGTAGCGCAACTATTCAGCCTTCATCAGAACGCGAGCATCCTGAGCGGAGCATGGCGTCTTTTGTCGTGCGGAGTCGAAGAGCCTGCCCTGAGCGAAGCCGAAGGGATGCGGTCTCGTTAGCGACCGCTCCGCTCCCTTCGACTCCGGGCCGCGACCGGCTGCGGCCCTCCGCTCAGGATGCTCCGCTGTGGCTGAATGGTATTGAAGTAGTACGAAACGTGCGTCACGGTCGGGGGTTGGCGAGAGGATGACTTGCCAGCCCCGACTATCAGGCAGTATCGGTCATTCTGAGCGGGTCGGCCCCAATCCCTGATTGTAACAAGCCACCAGCGAAGAATCTCCTTTGTCCAGAGCCTTGCATGACCAAATACCTGATCCGGCGTCTGATCCAAACGATCCCCGTGTTGTTGATCATCACGGTCATCCAATTCGGCCTGATCAATGCGGCGCCGGGCGGCCCCCTGAAGGCCTATCTGCTCGACCCGAACATCTCCCCCGAGGATGTCAAGCGTCTGGAACACGAGTACGGACTGGATCGGCCCCTGCCGATCCAATACCTGACCTGGCTGGGCAATCTGTTGGCCGGCAACCTGGGCTACTCCTACTTCACGCACCGGCCGGTGCTCGAGACGCTGTTGGAGCGCCTGCCGGCCACCCTGGAGTTGGGCCTGGCCGCGACCTTGATCTCCTATCTGATCGGCATCCCGCTCGGCGTCTATGCCGGGCTGCATCGCGGGGGCGCCGTGGATCACGCGATCCGCCTGGGCACCTCGATCCTCAACGCCGTTCCCCACTGGTGGCTCGGCCTGATCCTGATCATCCTGATCGCCAACCTGAAGCTGGCGACCGGCTTCCAGCTCCTGCCGATCGCCGGCCGGGTGACGCTCGGCCAGCCGTACAACCTTTTCGACAATCTGTGGCATCTGATCCTGCCCGCGCTGATGCTGGGCACCGGCGGGTGGGTCACATTCGGGCGGTATCTCCGCTCCGAGACGCTGGAGGTGTTGTCGCAAGACTACGTGCGCACGGCCCACGCCAAAGGTCTGTCCGCGCATGTGGTCACCTTTCGTCACGTGCTGCGCAACGCGCTGATCCCGGTGGTCACCATCTCGGCGGGGCTGTTCGTCGGCCTGGTCAGCGGCGCGGCCATCTACGAGCAGATCTTCTCGTGGCCGGGGATGGGCCGGCTGGTGCTGGACGCCACCCTCAAGAAGGATTACCCCGTGAGCATCGGCGCGCTCTTCATCTTCACCGTGCTGGCGGTGTTGGGGCGTCTGATCTCCGATCTGGCCTACGGGTGGGTGGATCCTCGCATCCGCTACGATTGAGGCGCTGAGATGACAGCCCAGACCTCGGCCTACACCAGAGGACGCCGCGGCATCACCGCCGGCCAGTTCGGCCCCACGCGCGCCTCGCGCAATTTCTGGAGCGATTCCTGGTTCCGCTTCCGCCGCGACCGGCTCGCGATGATCGGCGGCGTCATCTTCCTGCTCCTGTGCCTGCTATCGGCCAGCGCGCCGCTGCTGTCGGAGCACGTCACCAGATACGACCCCAACCGCATCAACCTGCGCGAGACCTACCGGCCGCCCAGCGCCGCGCACTGGTTCGGCACCGACGAATATGGTCGCGACTACTTCACGCGCGCGGTCTACGCGGGCCGGATTTCCCTCAGCATCGGCCTGCTCTTTGCGGCCATCAGCCTGGCGATCGGCGTGCCGCTGGGGCTGGCGGCCGGCTATTACGGCGGCCGGTCCGATGACCTGCTGCAAGGGGTGATCAACGTGATGAACGCGATCCCTTTTCTGCCGCTGCTCATCATCCTCGGCTCGATGATCAAGTTCACGTGGGTGGGCCTGGCTGTGCTGCTGGCCGTGCTCGGCTGGACGGGCGCCAGCCGCCAGGTGCGGGGGCTGGTGCTCTCCATCAAGCGCCGGGATTATGTCCTCGCCGCGCGCACGGTGGGCGCGCGCGATGGCCGCATCATGTTCCAGCACATCCTGCCCAACGTCTTTTCCATCGTGCTGGTGATCGTCGGCTTCGATGTCGCGTCCGCCATCCTGACCGAGTCGGCGCTCTCCTTCCTGGGGTTCGGCGTCCAGCCGCCCACCGCCACATGGGGCAACATGCTCAGCAACTCGTTGGCCTACACCACCAAAGACCCATGGCTGGTCGTCTGGCCCGGCCTGCTGATCTCCTTGACCGTGCTTTCCGTCTTCCTGCTGGCCGATGGCCTGCGCGATGCGATGGATCCCCGACTGCGCGGCAAGTGAAGGTGAGCCGATGGGCGCCGATGACGCTGATCCTATGAACCTTGCAGCGGGCGACGACGGTGAAGCGACCGGCGGACTGGCCGACAGCCCCGTCCTGGTCGTCGTGCTGAACGACGCGGCGGATCTCGGCCGGGTGCGCCAGGCCGGGTGGTATCGCATCCCCCTGGCGCGCGCCCCGCGGCGCATTGCCGCCGACTACCTGGCCTTCTATCAGACCGCGGCGTTTCCGCCCGAGGAGCGTTGGTCGGTGCGCTGGTACGCGCCGGTGCGCGGCTACAAGATCGCGCCGCGGCGAGAGCTGATCCCGGACGAGCCGGATCACCCGCGCGCCGATCAGCACTACTACAAGATCACGCTCGGCGCGCTGGCGCCGCTGCCGCGGCCGGTGCCCAGCCGCCGGCTGCGCCGCATCACCTTCATCCCGACGACGTTGGGCCGGCTGATGCAAGCGGAGGAGATCAACGATCTTTGGATCAAGAGCAGCGCGCAAGAGCGGCTGTGGGCCGCGCTGAAGCAGGCCGACCTGGACGCCGCGGCGGAGCGCCAATACCCGCTGCACGAAGACCTGCCGCAGTACGTGGCCGACTTCGCGCTGTTCGGGTCGGCCGGCCGCATCGCCGTCCTCGTCACCGACGAGCCGCAGGCCGAGGGTGAGCTGCGCGATGCGCCCCCGCCCGACTACCTGCTGGCCGCCGGCGAGTGGCTCGTCGTGCGCGTCACGATGGCCGAGCTCCAGGCCGATCCCGTCGGCTGGGCCGCCCGTCTGGCGCGTGCCCTCGCGCAGCCCGACAAAACACGCTGCACGTGAGTGGGGCATCCGCCGAACAAGTTCGGCGCTCCGGAGTCCTCGACTTGTCGAGGCGCTCCCACCAAAGGCACCCTTCCTGGTTTGCCGATTTGCTGATTCGTTGATTCGTCATCCCATCCCAGAAAGGCTCTTCCATCTCAACAATGACCTACGACTTCGACCGCATCATTGACCGGCGCCGCACCGACAGCGCCAAATGGGCCAACTTCGCTGAAGATGTGCTGCCCCTGTGGGTGGCCGACATGGATTTCATCTCGCCGGCGCCGGTGATCCGCGCGCTGCGGGAGTATGTCGAGCGAGGGCTGTTCGGCTACGCTCTCTCCGCGCCGAAAGAATTGCGTGAGGTGATCGTCGAGCGGCTGGCCCGGCTCTACGGCTGGCAGGTGTCGCCCGACGCCCTGGTCTTCCCCGCCGGCGTGGTGGTCGGCTACGACCAGGCGTGCCACGCACTGCTCGGCTCCGAAGACAGCCTGCTGATCCAGACTCCGGTCTACCCGCCCTTCCTGAGCGCGGCGAAGTGGGCCGGCGCGCAGAGCGGGGAGATGGAGCTGACCCGCGGGCTGGACGGCTCCTACACCGTGGATCTGGAGCGCTTCGAGGGGGCCATCACCGACGGTTTAAACCGTCGCACGCGTGCATTCCTGCTGTGCAACCCGCACAACCCGGTCGGTCGCGTCTTCACGCCCGCCGAGTTGACCGCCATGGCCGAAATCTGTCTACGGCATGATCTGACCATCATTTCAGACGAGATCCACTGCGACCTGATCTACAGCGGCCACCGGCACACGCCCATCGCCTCACTTTCTCCAGAAATCGAGGCGCGCACCGTCACCGTGATGGCGCCGAGCAAGACCTACAACATCCCCGGCCTGGGCTGCGCCGTCGCGATCATCCCGAACAAGGAGCTGCGCAGGCGTTATCAGGAGGCGCACAAGGGGCTGGCCGGGCATGTCAACAGCCTGGGCTACGTGGGCGCGCTGGCCGCCTATCGCGACGGGCAGCCGTGGCTCGACGCCTGTCTGCGCTACCTGGAAGCCAATCGCGACTTCGTCTGCCAATACGTGGCGGAGAAGCTGCCGCAACTGGCGGTCAGTCCGCTGGAAGGCACCTACCTGGCCTGGCTCAACTGTCGGCAGGCGGGCATCCCAGACGGCATGGCGCCCGGCAAGTTCTTCCTGGAGAAAGCTAAAGTGGCGTTGAACGAGGGCGCGACCTTCGGCAAGGGCGGCGAAGGGTTCGTGCGGCTCAACTTCGGCTGCCCGCGGGCCATTCTGGAAAAGGCGTTGGAACGGATGCGGGGCGCGTTGGCGTCGCTTAAGTAACAGGACTTACGCACTCCTGGCTCTCAGGCGGTCTGCGACCGCCGTCGGGCCAGAGAAAGCGGCCCGTCCAGGCCAACGGCGCCGGTCGCAGACCGGCTGGGAGCATCTACTGCGTAACTCCTGTTAAGTAACATGACTTACATGCTCAGGCTCTCAGGGGGTCTGCGATCCCCGTCGGGGCACTGGAACCGACACGTTTAGGTCAACGGCGCCGGTCACAGACCGGCTGGGAACAGGCAAACGGCGGAGGAGACACTATGACACACACCGTTGGTTGGGGCATCCTGGGCGCCGGGCGGATCGCCGGCAAGTTTGCGACCGACGCCAGGCTCGTGCCGGGCGCACGGCTGGCGGCGGTCGGTTCACGCTCGGCCGAGAAGGCGGCGCAGTTCGCGAGGCAGAACGGCGTCGAGCGGGCCTATGGCAGCTACGCCGAGCTGGTCGCCGACCCCGGCGTGGACGCCATCTACGTCGCCACCCCACACCCGATGCACTGCGAGCACACGCTGCTGGCGCTCGACGCGGGCAAGGCGGTGCTGTGCGAGAAGCCGTTCGCGGTTGCGACCCGCGAGGCGCGGCAGATGATCAAACGCGCCCGCGAACGTAAGCTCTTTCTGATGGAAGCCATGTGGACGCGCTTCAACCCGATCACCGCCCAGGTGCGGCAGTGGCTGGCGGAAGGGCGCATCGGCGAGCCGCGCCTGGCGACGGTGGACTTCGGCTTCCGCGCGGCGTGGAACCCGGAGAGCCGGCTGCTCAACCCCGCGCTGGCCGGCGGCGCGCTGCTCGACGTGGGGGTCTACGTGCTGGCCTACGCCTCGATGATCTTCGGCCGGCCTGCGCAGATTCAGGCCGTGGCGCACATCGGCGAGACGGGCGTGGACGAGCAGACCGCGATGGTCTTGCGGTATTCCGGCGGCCAGATCGCCAGCCTCGCCTGCGCCGTCCGCACGCCGACCCCGCACAACGCGCGCATTGACGGGACCGAAGGCGCCATCGAGATCCCCGCGTTTTGGCACGCGACCACCGCCAGGCTGATCCGGCCCAAAGAGACGCCCATCGAGGCCGCCGGCGCGCACGGCTTTCAATTCGAGATCGCCGAGGCCATGGCCTGCCTGGCCGCCGGCCAGATCGAGAGCCGGCACATGCCGCTCGACGAGACCCTCGCCATCGCGGAGACGATGGACGAGGTGCGAAGACAGATCGGATTGACGTATCCGTTCGAGTGAGGCTTCCAACATGCAATACAGCACCATCCCCGGCGTCACCAAACCCGTCTCCCGCCTGATCCTGGGCACGATGATCATCTCGGCGCAAGAGCCGGAGCGGAGCTTCGCGCTGCTGGACGCGGCCTTCGAGATGGGCGGCAACGCGCTCGACACGGCGCACGTCTACGCCGGCGGCAACAGCGAGCGCGGCATCGGCCAGTGGATGAAGGCGCGCGGCAATCGAGAGCAGGTGGTGGTCATCTCCAAAGGCTGCCATCACAACGCCGACCGCAAACGCGTCACACCCTTCGACATGGCCGCCGATCTCCACGATTCGCTCGCCCGGCTGCAGACCGACTACGTGGACGTCTACCTGCTGCACCGCGATGATCCCACCCTGCCGGTCGGCCCGATCGTCGAGGCGCTGAACGAGCACTGGCGCGCCGGCCGCATCCGGGCGTTCGGCGGCTCCAACTGGTCGCACGAGCGCATCCAGGCCGCCAACGACTACGCCGCGGCGCACGGCTTGCAGCCCTTCACCGCCAGCAGCCCGAACTACGGCCTGGCCGAGCAGGTGCACGACCCATGGGGCCCGGGCTGCGTCACCCTCGCCGGGCCGCAGAACGCCGCGGCGCGAGCCTGGTATCGGGGCAATCAACTGCCGGTGCTGGCCTACTCCAGCCTGGGCCGCGGGTTCTTCTCGGGCCGCGTCCTGTCGGGCGACCCGGAGGGGGCCAGGACCATCCTGGATCGCGCCAGCCTGACCGCCTACTGTCACGATGTCAACTTCCGGCGGCTGGAGCGGGCGGAGAGGCTGGCCGCGAAAAAGGGCGCGACCGTGCCGCAGATCGCGCTGGCCTACATTCTCCGCTCGCCGCTCAACGTCTTCCCGCTGGTCGGTGCGGCGACCGGCGAGGAATTTGCCCAGAATCTCGCCGCGCTCGACCTGGCGCTGAGCGAGGAAGAACGGGTGTGGCTGAATCTGGAGACAACAACCACACCCTCGCATATGTCACCCTGAGCGGGTCTGTCAACTATGGTTCGTCACGGCAAACAACCAGCGCAGGGTCTCGTCTCACAGCAAAAACCGAACATTGTGTGCATGTTCACAGGGAGGAAACTGACATGACTCAACTCAAACAATCTTTCACCTGGTGGAGCTTCGGTCGAGGCGTGACCGACCCGGCCGGCTTCTTCCGGGAGGCCCGGAAGATCGGCTACCAGGGGGTGGAGCTGCTGCCGCACGAACTGTGGGATGCGGCCCGCGATGCCGGCCTGACGATCGCCAGCGTAGGCGCTGGCAAGATCGAGCGCGGGCTAAATCGCCTGGCGCACTATGCCGAGATCGAGGCCGAAGTTAAGGCCAAGCTGGAGTTGGCCGTCCGGTACGGCATCCCCAACATCATCGTCTTCTCCGGCAACCGCGCCGGGCTGAGCGACGAGGCCGGCGCGCTGACCACCGCCGAGGGGTTGCGCCGCCTGGCGCCGCTGGCCGAGGCCGCGGGCGTCACGCTGGTGTTGGAGCTGCTCAACTCGAAGGTGGATCACAACGACTACCAGTGCGATCACACCGCCTGGGCCGTCCTGGTGATGAACCTGGTGAACTCGCCGCGGGTCAAGCTGCTCTACGACATCTACCACATGCAGATCATGGAGGGGGATATCATCCGCACCATCCGCGACGTGGCTGCGCCGTGGATCGGCCACATCCACACCGCGGGCAACCCCGGCCGCCGCGATCTGGACGACGCGCAGGAGCTTTGCTACCCACCCATCATGCGGGCGTTGAAAGAGATCGGCTACACCGGCTTCGTCGGCCAGGAGTTCGTCCCGAAGGGCGATGCGCTGGATGCGTTGCGCGCGGCCTATCGGTTGTGCGAGGTTTAGCCACATGAAAGGGTATGAGCCAGTCATGAGTTTCGGCGAGGAGACCGCCAGGCGGGACCTCGACGTCCAGCGCGGCGATGAGGTTGCGGCCGTCGCGTGCCTGGAACAGTTGGCCGGCCGTGGTCCGGCGCTGGAGCTTGCCATCGGTACCGGACGGATCGCTGTGCCGCTGGCGGCCCGCGGCATCCGCGTTGACGGCATTGATATCTCCCCCGCGATGGTTGCTCAACTGCGGGCCAGGCCGGACGGCGATCGCATCCCGGTCACGGTCGGCGACTTCGCGGGGGTGCCGGTCCCAGGCGTCTACCGCTTGATCTACGTGGTGTGGAACACGCTTTTCAACCTGCTGACCCAGGAAGACCAGGTGCGCTGCTTCGAGAATGTGGCCGCCCACCTCACCGACGACGGCGTCTTCCTGATCGAGGCCTATGTGCCAGACTTTCTCTATCGGCTGCGCAACGATCAATACGTGGACGCGGAGTCTATCGAGGTCAATGAAGTCCGGTTCGATCTGCTCCGCCACGACATGGCAACGCAGATCATCGTGGAGAGCCATGTGTCGCTCTCCGCGGCAGGCGTGCGTCTCAATCCGGTGGTACAGCGGTACGCGTGGCCCAGCGAGCTAGATCTGATGGGGCGCATCGCCGGGCTGCGCCTGAAACACCGTTGGGGCGGCTGGAACCGCGAGCCTTACACCTCCGCCAGCAGCTTCCACGTCTCCGTCTATGGCCGCTGAATCGTCACGCTCAACCCAAACAAGGAGTCTCTCGTGAGCAACTTACCCCCCGAAGCCTTCGCTGCCAATCGCGGGCAGCGCGCCGAAGCAGTGGGCGACCCGCGGCTGGATTGGTGGCGGGCCGCCAGGTTCGGCCTCTTCATCCACTGGGGCCTCTACGCCATCCCGGCCGGCGAGTGGAAAGGCCAGGCCATCCCCGGCATCGGTGAATGGATCATGCACCGGGCGCGCATCCCGGTGGCCGAATACGAGAAGTTGGCCGGTCAGTTCAACCCGGTCAAGTTCGATGCGGCCGAATGGGTGGCGCTGGCGAAGCGCGCCGGGCAGAAATACATCGTGATCACCTCCAAGCACCACGACGGCTTCTGCCTCTTCAAGTCGGATCAGACGCGCTACAACATCGTGGACGACGCCCCCTTCGGCCGCGACGTGCTGGCCGAACTGGCCGCCGAGTGCGCCCGGCAGGGGATCAGGCTCGGCTTCTACTACTCGCAGACGCAGGACTGGCATCACCCGGACGGAGATGGCAACGACTGGGACTACGACGAGACGCAGAAGGACTTCGCCGGCTACATCGAGCACTACGTCAAGCCGCAGGTGACGGAGCTGCTGACCCGCTACGGCCCGGTCTGCCTCATCTGGTTCGACACGCCGAAGGGGATCACCGAAGCACAAAGCCGTTCGCTGCTCGATCTCGTCCATCGGCTCCAGCCCGATTGCCTGGTATGCGGCCGCGTGGGCAATGCGCTGGGCGACTACGCCTCGGCCGGCGACAACAAGATCCCCAGCATGGCCGTGGACGCCGATTGGGAGACCCCGGCGACGATCAACGACACGTGGGGCTACAAAAAGGACGACCACAACTGGAAATCGGCGACCGATCTGATCCGCAAGCTGGTGGACATCGTCAGCAAGGGCGGCAACTACCTGTTGAACATCGGCCCGACCGCCGAGGGGATCATCCCAGCGCCGAGCGTCGAACGGCTGGAAGCGATGGGCGCGTGGCTGGCGATCAACGGCGAGGCGATCTACGGGACCAAGGGCGGGCCGCTCCAGGGGCTGACGTGGTGTCGGACGACCCAGGCGCCGGGCCGCGTCTACTTGCACGTCTTCGACTGGCCGGCCGACGGACGGCTCGTCCTGCCCGGCCTGGCCGGCCCGCTCCGCGCCGCCCACCTGCTGGCCGATCCGGCGCGCACGCCGCTGCCCGTGGCGCAGACTGGCGACGGGGTCATCATCCAGGGGCCAACCGTCGCGCCCGATCCGCGCGCCAGTGTCGTGGTATTGATCACGAATTGACGACCGAAGTGGGGAGACTTCCGAAGTCTTGCGCCCCAATAGCGGGTTTTGCGGTATTGCGAAATTTCGCCGGGCTGTTATACTACGGGGCGGGAGGATGACGGGCATGGGAAGTGCAACGGCGTTGCGCGTTCTGTTAGCCGACGATCACGCAGTCGTGCGCAAGGGGATTCGCGAATTCCTGGAAGAGGATGGCGAGGTCGTGGTGGTGGCCGAAGCCGCCAGCGGCGCCGAAGCCGTGCGGCTGACCGGCGAACACCGGCCGGCCGTCGCGGTACTCGATGTGCAGATGCCCGGCCTGAACGGGATCGAGGCGACGCGCCAGATCAAGGCCGCGTTCCCCGGAACGCGCGTGCTCATTCTCACCGCCTACGACGAGGATCCCTACGTCTTCGCGCTCCTGCACGCCGGGGCAGACGGCTACATCCTGAAAAACGCCGAGCCGGATGAGTTGGCGCGGGCGGTGAAGATGGTCGCGAGCGGCGGCAAAGTATTGGCCCCCGACATTGCGGCCAAAGTCGTCGCGCGGACGCTGGAGCGCGGCGGCAAGCCGGCCGCGGCCGCCGCGCAGATCGAGCCGCTCACCGACCGCGAGCGGGATGTGCTGCGCCTGGCCAGCCAGGGCCTGACCAACAAGGCGATCGCGGCCGCGCTCAGCCTCTCGGACCGCACCGTGCAAGGGCATCTCGCCAGCATCTACGGCAAGCTGGCGGTCGCCAGCCGCACCGAGGCGGTGACGAAGGCGCTCAAGCTGGGCTGGCTGGTGCTCGATGAGGCCTGAGCCGGCCAGCCGCGGGCCGCGACCCCAGGCGCCGAGCGAGGGCCGCCGCCTGCTGCGCGGCCTGCGCGCCCAACTCCTGCTCTGGACGATCCTGCCGCTGGCGGTCGTGCTTGTGGCGCTCTCGGTCGCTGGCGTCACCCGACACCGCCAGGCGATGACCGACATGGTGGAAGAACGCGACCGCGGGCTGGTGACAGCCGAAGCCAACCGCCTGGGCCGCGAGATCGCGCAACAGACCGCCGCGCTCACGCGCCTGGCCGCGACGCTGCCGACTGGCGCCTCTTCGACCGCAAAGCCTTCGCTCGATGCCGCGGCGCAGGCGGTCCGCCCGGGTCTCGCCGGCGACGCCATCGCCGAGAACGGCGGCCTGGCGCTGCTGGATAGTCGCGGTACGATCCTGGCGGCGTCGCCGACCGCGGCCGCCTGGGCCGCGGGGGACGCGGCTGCGCGGGCGGCCGCGCGAGTCGCGGTGGGTGGGCAGCCCCACTACGAGACCGATCTGGCCGGCGCGGAGGGCGCGCGGCTGCTGGTCGCCATACCGGCCAACGCCGGCCAGGCGCTGATCGCGGCGCTGCCGGTGGAGTCGTTACGTCTGAACGAAAGCGGCCTGCTGATGGAAGGCGAGGCCCACGGCGCCATGCTGGTGTTGGATGGGGCCGGCCGCCGCGTCCACCACCATGATCCCGCCGGTCTGGTCCCGGACGAGAGTATTTTTGCCGGCCTGGTCGCAGGAGGGGGGGTTCCCGGTTCGACCTACGTGCGCGACCGCGCCGGCCGGGAGCTGCTCGTCTCCTATGCGCGCATCGAGCCGCCCGGTTGGACGCTGATCACCGCCGAGGATGTGCGCGCCATCACCGCAATGGGACTGAGCGTCGTCGAGGTGCTGCCGCTCCTGCTGCTTTTTGTCGCCGTGGTTGCGCTCCTGGCCGTCTCGCTGGGCGTGCTCAACGTCGTGCGGCCGCTCCAAGAGCTGGATCGGCGGGCCGCGCGCGTGGCGTGGGGCGATTTCGATGCGGTCGAACAGCCGGTAGGCGGCGTGCAAGAGATTGACGACCTGCGCGTCACCCTGGCGCAGATGGCCGGGCGCATCCGGGCGTACCAGACCGGTATGCGCGACTACCTGACCGCTATCACCCGGGGGCAGGAGGAGGAACGCGCCAGGCTGGCGCATGAGCTGCACGATGTCGCCATCCAGGGCCTCATCGCGTTGAAGCAGCGCGGCCAGATGGCGCAGAAGGCGCTCGGCCACGATCCCGCCCGCGCGGGCGCCCGGCTCCAGGAGCTTAACAGCCTGATTGACGAGGAGATCGCGGGCCTGCGGCGGATCATCGGCGACCTCCGGCCGATCTATCTGGAAGACCTTGGCTTCGTGCCGGCGCTCGAGATGCTGGCGCGACAGACCGAAGCGCGGCACGGCCAGCGTATCCATCTGACCGTCAGCGGCGAGCCGGTGCGCCTGGCCGCCGACCTGGAGCTGGCCGCCTACCGCATCGTGCAGCAGGCGCTCGTCAACGTTGCGGCCCACGCCCACGCCCGCAACGCCTGGGTGGAAGTGGCCTTTGCGCCCGACGCGCTGAGCCTGCTTGTCCGCGACGATGGAGTCGGCTTCATCCCGCCGGAGCAGCCAGCCGACCTGGCCCGCGCGGGGCATTTCGGGCTGATGGGGATGCGCGAGCGGGCGCTGCTCTACGGCGGCCAGCTCATGATCACATCCAGCCCTGGCCAGGGTGCAACCATCGCCGCACGGCTGCCCTTTCTGCACGGCTCGCCCGCCTTGGTCGCGACGCAAGCGTCCTGAGCGGAGCACGGCGTCTTTTGCCGTGCGTAGTCGAAGGAAGCGGGGCCGCCCGCCTCTTTTGACCTGGGTCGCGACGCAAGCGTCCTGAGCGGAGCACGGCGTCTTTTGCCGTGCGTAGTCGAAGGAAGCGGGGCCGCCCGCCTCTTTTGACCTGGGTCGCGACGCAAGCGTCCTGAGCGGAGCACGGCGTCTT